>ENA-OWPL01000954-OWPL01000954.1-human-gut-metagenome-genome-assembly--contig:-NODE-954-length-18188-cov-2.993272_pt1 | contig 18188 bp, 18 predicted proteins | sample MGYA00248263_ERZ651844 | MGnify/ENA primary metagenome ERZ651844 (study PRJEB26924, sample SAMEA4378256) | human gut metagenome | biome: human gut; feature: human-associated habitat; material: faeces...
TACCGTTTACCGTTACGAGCAGAGGGGTGAATTGCACGGGTTGACTCGTGTTCGTGGATTTACCCAGGATGATGCACATATCTTCTGCCGTCCCGATCAGCTCAAAGAGGAGTTCATGAAGGTGATCGATATTGTGCTCTATATCTTCAAGACATTGAGTTTCGATCAGTTTACGGCTCAGATTTCGTTGCGTGATCCTAACAATAAAGAGAAATATATCGGTTCGGACGAAAACTGGCACAAAGCAGAACAGGCGATTATCGAGGCGGCTGCTGAAAAAGGTTTGCCAACGGTAGTCGAATTGGGTGAGGCTGCGTTTTATGGCCCGAAACTTGATTTCATGGTTAAAGACGCGATCGGCCGTAAATGGCAGTTGGGTACGATTCAGGTCGACTACAACCTGCCGGAGCGCTTCGATCTGACCTACAAGGGTTCGGATGACAAACTGCATCGCCCGATCATGATTCACCGTGCTCCGTTCGGTTCAATGGAGCGTTTTGTGGCTGTGTTGCTTGAGCATACTGGCGGTAAATTCCCGTTGTGGCTTTCACCGGAACAGGTGGTTGTACTGCCAATCAGCGAAAAATTCAACGATTATGCGCAAAATGTTTCGAATTTTCTAAATAATTGCGATATTCGCGCTCAAGTGGACGACCGTAACGAAAAGATTGGCCGTAAGATACGTGACAACGAATTGAAACGAATCCCGTTCTTGTTGATCGTCGGAGAGAAGGAACAGCAGGAGGGTAAAGTGTCTGTTCGTGTACAGGGTGAAGGCGATAAGGGTGTGATGACCCAGCAAGAATTTGCCGACATGGTCACCGAATGTGTTAAAAAAGAGGTGGAAGCCTTGAATAAATAGTTTTTCAATTTCAGAGTGTTTAATTAATCAGGAGGACAAAGCCATAGCTATTCCAGTTAGAAAACCGCAACCCAAGCCTGCTTTGCGCGGCAAGATGCCGGAAAAAGAGGCAGCCCACAAAATCAATCATATGATTACTGCACCACAGGTGCGTGTAGTCGGTGAAAATGTGGAGACCCCGGTGGTCGTTTCTTTAAAAGAGGCGTTGGCGATGGCCGACGAGCAGGGGCTTGATTTGGTTGAGATTTCACCCAAGGCCGATCCCCCAGTTTGCCGGATCGTTGATTACTCGAAGTTCTTGTATCAGCAGAAAAAGAAAGCCAAAGAGCTGAAGGCAAAATCGGTGAAAGTGGTGATTAAAGAGATTCGTTTCGGTCCCAATACCGACGATCACGATTACAACTTCAAGCTCAAACATGCCGAAAATTTCCTGAAAGAGGGTGATAAGGTCAAGGCTTATGTCTTTTTCCGCGGACGTCAGATCGTCTTTAAGGATCAAGGCGAAATTCTGTTGTTGCGCTTTGCAACCGATCTCGAAGAGTGGGGTAAAGTGGAACAGATGCCTCGTCTGGAGGGTAAGCGGATGATTATGATCGTCGCTCCGAAACCGAAAAAATAGTTTTATTGAGACGCACGATCGTCGCATTCTGTAACGTTATTCAAGTAGAATGTTGACGTTGAATGATAGTGACCGCCTGCATTCTTGTAGGCGGTCATTTTTTTATATAAGGGGAGGAATGATGATGAACAGAAGAACAATGGTTTGTATGCTGGCTGTGCTGGGATTGTGTTGTGGTGCAGTTCACGCACAGGATTGGCAAAGCGTACTGAAAGGTGCCATTACCAATGTCGCCGATGAGGCAACAGGTGGAAAGTTAACAGCCATGGCGCTGGTAGCGACGTGGGATTACAATAGGCCTGGTGTCCGCATGGAGGGTAGTAATGCGTTGGCAACGCTGGCAGCTTCGACAACTACCGCCTCTATTGAAGAGCGGTTGGAGAGTATTTACAGTATGGCTGGCATTAAAAGCGGTGCATGTTCCGTTACATTTGCTTCAGACAGCACCTTCTCTATGAAAGCAGGCTCCCATACATTGAGTGGAACCTACACTTACAATGCGGAGTCACATGCGATCGCCATGACTATTACCAATGAGGCGCAACGTGCATTGGGAACAATGGAAGGATATGCCTATCTGGATGGTTCGAATATGCAGCTGCTGTTTTCAGCCAATAAAGTGCTCGAATTGGTACAACAAGTTGGTGACCAGGTCTCTTCGTTGAGCTCGCTACTTGCTACGCTCAAAACGCTGGCGTCGAATGTGGAGAATCTCTATTTGGGTTTTGAGTTTACCAAAGCGTAATGTTCTGTGGCTTGACTAGTAAAATTATTCCTATTTGCATTCATTGGGCAAAGCAGCTACCCTATAATGAAACACTTTCCTTAAAAGCGAAGAAATTAGTGGGTTGGCATATTTACTTGAAAAAGAAACAAAAAACAGAGAGGAATCTTTATCTATTCCTCTCTGTTTTTTTGTATAGAGGAGATTGGCTCCTCATGGGTGTGGTATTAACGCTGCGGGGATAGTAGTGATGAGGTTTATCAGGGTCCCCGAGCTTCTGTTTAATTAAAATTCGTTGATAGTTGCACGAATTCGGCAAAGACGAGTCAATAGCTGTTCGAGTTGTTCAAGTGGAAGCATATTGGCTCCATCGCTTTTTGCAACAGATGGGTCGGGATGTGTTTCGATAAACAGACCGTCAGCTCCGACTGCAACAGCAGCCCGGGCGATGGTTTCGATCATGGCAGGCAGACCGCCGGTTACACCGCTGGTCGTATTGGGTTGTTGCAGCGAGTGGGTAATGTCCATGACAACGGGATATCCGGTTGCCTGCATGGTGGGAATGCTGCGCATATCGACAATCAGGTCGTGGTATCCGAAAGTAGTTCCACGATCGGTGAGCATAATGTTGGGATTGCCGGCATCATGTACCTTGCCGGCAGCAAATGCCATGGCTTCCGGAGCAAGGAATTGTCCCTTTTTGATATTTACCACTTTACCGGTTTTGGCCGCTGCTACCAGCAGATCGGTTTGCCGGCAGAGAAAGGCGGGAATTTGCAATACATCGACATATTCAGCAGCCATTGCGGCCTCTTCGGGGTTGTGAATGTCGGTAACGGTTGGCACTCCGAATTCGCTGCGTACTTTGGCTAACAGTTTCAAGGCCTTTTCGTCACCGATCCCACTGAACGAGTCCAAACGTGAACGGTTGGCTTTACGATACGATGCCTTGAAAATATAGGGAATTTTCAAAGTATCGGTCACGGCGCATGCCTTTTCTGCTACACGCATCATCACCTCTTCATTCTCCACAACACATGGTCCTGCCATCACAAAAAACATCCCACTGTCAAGATGCTTAAGGTTGGGAATGTGATTTAGAATCGAATTCATCTTATTGTTGTTTTATTGTTTTGTTTACTTTTTCTGTTGTTGCGCTCATCTTCCAGCAATCCCGTGTACTTATCAATTACTGTAGGTTTTCAGTCTTGTACTTTGGACTGTGTATCCTTGATGACGATTACTTGGTGTTTGATATTGGGTTTGAAATGGCGAAATTAAGGAGGAGCACCTTAATACTTTCCTTTCCAAAGCATTTGGATCCGTTGACTTAATTCTCGCTCTTTGGCGTTGTCCCCAGGCTCATAAAACCGTTTGCCCTCTAAACCGACTGGCATGAACTCTTGTTCGGTAAAATTGCCTGTATAGTCGTGGGCATATTTGTAGTTGTCGCTATATCCGAGCTCTTTCATTAGCTTGGTAGGGGCATTGCGTAGATGCAGGGGAATGGGCCGGTCTGTTGTATCGTGAGCAACCTGTTGCAGAGCTGTGTTAATCGCCATGTAGGCAGAGTTGCTTTTAGGACTGGTGGCCAAATAGATGGTCGCTTCGGCCAACGGAATGCGAGCCTCTGGCATGCCGATTTTATGTACCGTGTCAAAACAGGCATTGGCCAGCAGCAACCCGTTCGGATTAGCCAGTCCTATATCCTCTGAAGCCAGAATCACCAAACGGCGGGCGATAAATTTCGGATCTTCTCCTCCAGAAAGCATGCGTGCCAGATAGTATATTGCCGCATTCGGATCGCTTCCCCGTACCGACTTAATGAAGGCTGAGATGACATCGTAGTGTTGCTCTCCATTTTTATCATACAACGCGATGTTTTGTTGCAGGCAGTCTGTCACCTGTTGGTCGCTGATGATAATTTCACCTTCGGTGGCGTTGCAAAGAATGTCGATGATGTTGAGTAATTTCCGGGCATCTCCTCCACTGAATCGAAACAGCGCTTCCGTTTCGATTACTTTGACACCTCGTTCTTTGAGTATCGGGTCGGTTGCGATGGCCCGATCAAGCAGCTGTTGCAGATCGGCCGATTCCATGGCCTTGAGTACATAGACCTGACAACGAGAAAGCAGAGGAGAGATCACTTCAAAAGAGGGATTCTCCGTAGTGGCTCCGATCAGAGTGATGACGCCCTGCTCAACGGCTCCTAACAGTGAATCCTGTTGGGATTTATTGAACCGATGGATCTCGTCGATAAACAAAAAAGGTGAAGGGGCATTGAAAAAACGGCTTTTACGAGCCTGTTCGATCACCTCTCGAACCTCTTTGACTCCCGATGTGACAGCCGAAAGCGTAAAGAGTTTCCGTTCCAGGGCTGTGGCCACCAGCCGGGCCAAAGTGGTTTTACCTACTCCTGGAGGCCCCCATAAAATGAAAGAGGGGACGTTCCCGGTCTCGAGAAACTTGCGGAAAACTCCTTGCGGACCCACAAGATGTGTCTGCCCGATGTATTCATCGAGCGTGTGGGGACGTAATCGTTCTGCTAACGGAATATTACTCTGCATGGAAGTGTGTTTATCTTTACAAAGATAGGAAACTTATTGATTCGATCTGCAGCTCCTTTTCCCGATGTTCAGTTGGCAACGGCTGATGGCGACAGGTTGGTATGAACCGGATAATTGCCCTTCCCTACATGAGGAGGTAGCGGAGTATTCCCAATTGTAAGATAGTTTGATATTTTTGTAAATGGACTTGTGTGATTAGCAGTTCACAGAAGATGATGTCTCTGATCCGATTGTGCTAGTTTGAAGCGTCGGGTTTTCGGAGTTTCATCAATGCTGTTTGGTAATTATAAAACTGTTCAGAACTAAAAGGCGTGAAACGTATAGGACTTATTTCGGATACGCACGGGACGTTCGATGATGTGTTGCAACGCTTCCTGGTTGATGTCGATGAGATTTGGCATGCCGGAGATTTTGGAAATATCGAAACTGCCGATGCAATCGCTGCTTTCAAACCGTTGCGAGGTGTGTATGGGAATATTGATGGTGCAGTGTTGAGGCGAGTCTATCCGCGTTGGCAGCAGTTCGAGTGTGAACAGGTTAAGGTGGTGATGACGCATATTGGCGGATATCCAGGGCGTTATTATACGGGAGTTGCCGATCTGTTGCGTACTGTCCGGCCTAAAATTTTTATCAGTGGCCATTCGCATATTTTGAAAGTGATCTACGATAAAAAGTTAGACCTGTTGCATCTCAATCCCGGAGCAGCCGGATTGAGCGGATTTCATCGTGTCCGGACGGCTTTGCGTTTTGTAATCGATGGCGAACGTATTGAAGAGTTGGAAGTAGGAGAGTGGGAGCGAAGATCAATACTGTAACGTGTCAGTGTCCTGCACTGTCAGTCACTATCTCTTCTACGGTTTGCTTGTGGTGTTAAAATAACCCTCTGTATCAGGATTTTGGCTTAGGTGCAGAGGGTCAATAAAAAGCGGTTTTTACCCGATTAGATGTGCTTATTGTAGTGCTAATTGGCGCGAATGTGTGTAGGCCTAACAGGGGAAGGGCTTGACTATATGCCTTAAGGGGATAATATTTATGACTTTGGGGGGCAGTTTCGAGTGCCGTTGTCAAAGAAAATGGGAAAGTTTATTGATAAAGATCCAGCAGCCCATCAGGTAGATCGAATTCGATGGTATGCGCCTCTTCGTCGATGTCGGTAATGAATTCTTCAACCGCTGGAATCCATACTTCACGACCTCCAATTTCTGCTTTGAATAGGGGATTTTCGCCGTCGATGAACTCTTCGATACGATCTTCTTGGTGTTGTGTCTTGCAATCAAGCTCTGATTCCGAAGAGTCTGACACTGTGTTTGCATTTAATAAAATTCGATACCCAACCAGATCCTCAAGATAAATTAATCCGTCTCCGGCCTCTTCTTCTTCCTCTTCCGCACAAGGATTGTTAAAGTAGAGTTCGTGTCCGATCAGCTCTGATGCTCGGCGCTCGGTATCGATATCTCCGAATTTAACGACGGCACCGCTTTGGCCTCGTCGTTGAAAACGGTCACAAAAAAGAGGAACCGCCAATTTGTCGATAACAACAAATAGCGGTTCACTCAAATCATAATCCTGAGGAAACGTGTTGTAAAGATTCAAAGTAAGCTCTCCGTTCTGTCCGAACGTTTTGGATACTCGTGCTACAACGTCTGCGTTCTCCTCAAGCATAAATTACCTTTTCTGCGATAGTGGCACTATGCCTCAGCAGCAGGAGCCTCTTCTGCAGGGGCCGCTTCTGCGTTCTCTTCGCTCTGAGCTGCTTCGGCAGCCGCAGCGGCAGCAGCTTCAGCACGTTTAGCTTCGAGAGCTTTTGCACGCTCCTCTTTGATCTTCTTCTCCTCTTCGAGACGGCTCTTAACGGCAGCCTCTTTGTCACTGCTGATCTTGTTGGTCTTGGCAGCAATCTTAGCAGCTTTTTGCTCAAGCCATTTTGCAAATTTTGCTTCAGCAGCCTCAGCGGTAAATGCGCCTTTGGCTACACCACCCAGCAGGTGTTTTTTGTACATTACACCTTTGTACGACAAAATCGCACGGCAAGTGTCTGTCGGTTGAGCGCCTTTTTGCAACCACTCCAGAGCTTTTTCAAAGTTCAGGTCGATTGTAGCAGGATTCGTGTTCGGATTGTAGGTTCCGACTTTCTCGATAAATTTACCATCACGTGGCGCCCTGCTGTCTGCAACAACGATATGATAGAAGGCATAACCCTTCTTACCATGGCGTGCAAGTCTGATTTTTACAGGCATTTCTCTAAATGTTTTTATTAGTTAAACAGTGCCGGTAACCCGACCGGCGAGCTGCAAAGTTACTCTTTTTTGCTAGATTACAAAAATTTACTGTGCTTTTTTATCCATCCCATCACCTCATTCATCTGTGAGATCTGTTTGCGTTGCAGGTGAATCTGCTCTTTTAATAATTCGATCTCCTCTTTTAATAGACAAATGGTTTCGTGTTGAGCGGATTTCGTTTCACTTTCCGATGGCGTGGGGACTTCCTCACAGCGAGTGATGTCGTCTTGGGAACGTAGCATGGACCCTTTACCGGTCAATAGCCAATAGATGTCTACTTCCGGGAATCGGGGGGCAATTTTAGCAATTTTGTCTGAACCTATGGCTCCCGTCATATTGGAGATGTTGCCACGATTGAGTTGACACTCCCGTTCAAACTCCCGAATCGATAAACCCAGATGGTTGCATAACGCCTTGAAGCGGCTCTTGAGATCCATGTTATCGAGAATGTATTAGATTGGCATATATATTTGGAATTGTCAAATAAATATGTCAAATTTGTTCAAAATCTGACTAAAATATATTGTATTACTGAAACAAATATAAGGTTTATTTGTATTATTATGAAAAAACGGATTGAACGAAAACAGGAACGTATCGAGGCGATTCGCAAGGCCGCATTGTTGTGCAGAGGAGTCTATTCAGCGGTGGCTCGGGAGCATGGTTGGGGACGTGCATATGTGTGTAGTGTCATGGCGGGGCGTAACAGCAGTGAACACGTATTGCGAGCACTTGAAGAGAAACTCAAACTTGTTGAACAACCGGATCAAACTTATTAATCATATGCAACAATTTTTATTGGAGATGAATCAGTATAATATAGGGCAATGATTAATTTCGGATTGCTCCATCTAAATATCATGCAGAGTTTTGTATATTTGTTTATAGTGCGTTGTATGATCTATAGATCTATAATCGAATAAGATATTTGTTTAATCTAGTTATAGAATGAATTTGACCATTTATCTATATTTTTTAGCGGCATTTCTTTGTGCCATGGGGGTAGGAGGAGTATTGTTTCCGCGTATTATCCTAATCTCAAAACGGAAACGTATTCTTGATCGCCCTAACGGACGTAAGGTGCATGTTTCAAAAATCCCTCGATTAGGAGGGTTTGCTTTTTATCCCGCGATATTGGTCTCTTATTGGGTGATGAGAGGTCTGTTTTCCATGTTTGACTTCAACTTGTCTGGGTTGACTATCGAGGAGATGCTCTTCTTTTTCGCGGGTATTACTATAATTTATTATATCGGTATGGCCGATGATATTGTAGGTTTGCCTTATAGAACAAAATTTTTATATCAGTTTTTATCTGCCGCTTTGTTAGTCCTGCCTCTTAATTATCTGGCCGATTGGCAGGGCATATTCGGAGTTCATGCCACTCCTTTTTGGATTGGAATCCCCTTTACAGTCCTGTTAATCGTAGCATTGATTAATTCGTATAACTTGATTGACGGAGTAGATGGTTTGTGTGCCGGATTAAGTATCTTCTCCATAGCTATGTTAAGCTGGTTGTGTGTTCAAATGGGAAGCATCTATTTGGCTTTATTGGGGGTATGTAGTCTCGGAGTGCTGATTGTCTTTTTTGTATTCAATGTTTTCGGGCGCCGGATGAAAATCTTTATGGGAGACAGCGGCTCTTTACTGTTGGGCTATTTGGTGGCTTTTCTCGCTTTGGAATTGATCGTTGGCCTGCAACAGCACCGAACGCCGGATTATGTTAACGTAGTATCTATTTTAGGAGTTGTGTTTGTACCGTTGGCAGATATGTCTCGTGTCTTTATCCAACGATTGTTGCATGGAACGTCGCCTTTTAAGCCGGATAAACGGCATATTCACCATAAACTGTTGCAGTTGGGCTTCTCGCATTTGCAGTGTACATTGTTGTTGATTTTGATTCAGGCCCTTTTTGCCATTGCTAATTTCTGGATGGCTACACGGGTAAATGTCAATATCGCGTTACTGATCGATTTTGCAGCTATCGCCCTTTTGATCCTTTTCCTGAATTGGAGAATTTCCTGTCGGGAAGCTCGTTGGTTGTAATCCTCTGTGACTGTAGGTTTCGGTTTACGAGGTGAAAAGGTTATCTTTGCCGCTCTTAACCGAATTATCTTATGCGAATGTTCCGTTCATTACGGGCTTGGCTGCCCCAATACCGTGAAAATTTATCGTTGGCTTTGCCTGTCATGCTTTCACAAGTAGGACAGGTGGTTGTACAACTGTGTGATAATGCTATGGTGGGGCATCTGGGTGCTCTGTCGCTTGCGGCTGTCTCTTTTGGTGGAGCCGTTTTTGTGATTTTCCTATTCTTTGGAACCGGAATTTCTATGGGCTTGACTCCATTGGTGGGAGAGATGTATGCCCGTCATGATTATCGAACCTCGGCACGTCTGTTTCAAAATGCATTGGTGCTGAATAGTGTGGTCGGTATTCTGTTGTTTGTTGTTTTACAAGTGTTTGGGCAGTGCCTGGGATTGATGGGACAATCTGAAGAGGTTGTAGCTGAGGCTGCACCCTATTATAATTATTTGGCTTGGTCCATTATCCCATTTATGATTTTTGCTGCCTTTAAGCAGTTCTTGGAGGGTGTGGGTAATACCATGACCGGTATGGTGGTGGTACTAACAGCCAATGCCATCAACATTTTTTTTAACTATCTTTTAATATATGGTCATGGCGGATTCCCTGCTATGGGGGCTGCCGGAGCAGGTTTGGCAACTTTGATCTCCCGGATATGCATGCCTCTTTTTGTGTTGATCTATTTTATCCGTGTCCCCTCTTTACGCCGTTATTTCAGATTTTTTACATGGATTGCACAAGGATGGCGCATGACACGCCGATTATTGGCAGTGGGCCTTCCAATCTCTATGCAAATGGTTCTGGAAGTCTCTGCATTCGCTTTGACTCTGATCATGATGGGGTGGATCGGTACCGTGGAGCAGGCAGCACATCAGGTCGTGCTCTCGATCTCAAATATTGTTTATATGATTATCGTCGGGATCTCATCTGCTACCACTATTATGGTCAGCCATCGATATGGTGTGGGAGATTACCGGGGATTGCGCCGGGCCGCAACGGCTTCATGGCATTTGGGATTAGTGGCCAATGGATTGACAATGACCTGTTTTATCCTATTTCGGCATTGGCTGCCGCTGATGTTCACATCCGATGAGGCGGTGTTGGCAGTTGCAGCACAACTGTTTGTCATGGCTGCAATCTACCAAATTCCGGATGGTTTGCAGACGATCGCACTGGGTGTTTTGCGTGGTATGCAGGATGTGCGAGTGACCATGAATTATGCTTTTGTTGCTTATATCGTGATCAATCTTCCAGTGGGTTATCTATGTGCCTTTACTTTGGGATTGGGAGCGCCCGGTTTGTGGATTGGTTTCATTGTTGGCCTTACTGTTGCCGCTATTCTTTTCATTACCCGTTATCGACGGGCCGCACGACGTTTAGTGCGGGAATAAACGTTGTCGATTTTCAGTTGTTTGCATCGACAGAGTAACTGTTGAGGCGAAGTCTGGTGATGACTTTTGCTGGCGGTTTTCAGTTGCTGTATTCTCTTGTAGTATTAGCATGTTGCTTGCTTATTAAGGTCACTTGTTTGTTTGGCAGTTGGTTGTAAGTTTCCACTGACCTTTATTCGATGTTGTTTAGTCTTGGATCATTCGGTGCAGGATTTATGTGTGTTGCATCCTGTCTATGCAATATGGATCAGTGTAATTCCAAAACATCGGAGTGGTTGAGGATTGGGGGGCGTCTGGTTGCGGACTTACGTGTGAGAAAGTTCAGTTTTAACGTAATGTTCTCCAAGAGGGTAATCTATAAAGCTGCAATGTTTGTTGTCATAGTTGTGCGTTGCTAAAGGCGGGAGCATGGTTTTCAATGATATAGCATGATGTGATCGAATCATGGTTTTCCAAGAAGTGTGGATTACAGAATAGGTTATGAACATAGTTATCCTTATAATTTAGGCTATTTTCAACAAGAAATCAACATCCCATGCACATGTCGTTTAGAGTTATTAACATTATCCACAGGGGAATCTGAGTTTGTAGCGTAAATCTGGAATAATGGGAGGATTCAGGATGATCTCTTTCTTGTGTGAGGTTACTGCAATTGAGGCCTGGATCGCGCTTTAGGGGTAATGTTTAAATCTTTGACTGATCCCAATGCTGTCCGATGTTAATAAGTTTGGGCGCATTTCGGGGCGTTGTGTAGAGTGGAAGCGTAGCAAGTGTGTGCGGATTCCGTATTCTGGGGAAGTTGCTGTATAATTGTATGAAGTTGATTTTTAATGCGTAATATATAACTGTCAGACTTTGTCGGATAATGGTGGGCACGTTGTGCAGACTAAAATAAAGGTTGCATAATAGTGGTGTTGCAGTCGAAAGAGAGAGAGGTTGTTGCGGTTATTAACAGTAATATGCTGTAGTTATTAACAGGAAAACTGGCTGTTGTCAACAGGGGTTGATAAGTGATTCTATGGATATGAACAGGTTGCGAACAATAAAAAAAGCACGACTTAAACGTCGTGCTTTTTTTATTGTTCAAAGGATTGAGAAATGTTCTGGATTGCGTGGCAGTCCTAATTCGATCCCAATCTTCATCTCAATTTATTGCTGCATCAGTCGCTCTTGTTTGTATATCAGGGATGACTGATGTGAAACATCTTATTTCAATAGTGAGTCGATCTCTGCGCAAAGACGATCAAAAATCTCGTCGATAGATCCCAACCCGTTTACAGCGCGGAATTTGCCTTGGGGTTTGTAGTAATCGGCTACGACAGCAGTCTGGGCTTTGTAAACGTCAATACGGTTGCGAATGACACCCTCATTGCTGTCGTCGGCACGTCCGCTCTCTTTGCCGCGGAGTAAAAGACGTTTTACTAACTCTTCGTCGGGAACTTCGAGGGATAACATGACGCTTACGGGTGTGCCGTTACCATTCATGATTTTGTCAAAAGCCTCGGCTTGTACGGTGGTCCGGGGAAAACCATCGAAAATGTTACCTTTCGCATCTTTGTGGCTGGCTACATAATCAGCAATAATGTTGATCACCAACTCATCAGGAGCAAGCTGCCCTTTTTCAATGTAGCTTTGTACACTGAGTCCGAGTTCGGTCCCTTTGCGGATCTGTTCACGGATGACCTCTCCTGTAGATATGTGGTTGAAACCGTACTTTTGGATAAGTTTTTCGGCCTGGGTCCCTTTACCTGCACCCGGAGGGCCGAACAATACAAGATTGAACATATGATCTGTTGTTTTTAAACAATTTTATTAATTGCAAAGCTACGACTTTTTTTTGCCGAAACAAAAGAAGCTCTACCTTTGTGTAAAGATTTAACTGTTTGGAATATGACTGAAAGAAAATATACTCCGATTGCCTCATTGGGCCAGTTCGGATTCGTCAATCGTATCTGCTCTCCATTTGTCGCTTCGAATGCCTCTACCATCAAAGCGTACGGCGATGATGCTGCCGTAATCGATGCAGGGGATAAATATATGTTGGTGTCGACCGATTTGCTGTTGGAAGGGGTGCAGTTTGATTTGACCTATTGCCCGCTTCAACATCTCGGATACAAAACGGTAGTAGCCGGAATATCCGATATTTTGGCTATGAACGGTACTCCCCGGCAGTTGACATTGGGAGTGGGAGTTTCGTCCCGATTCTCGGTCGAAATGATCGAGCAGCTTTACGAAGGTGTCCGTTTTGCCTGCAAAGAGTATGAGGTAGATTTGGTCGGAGGTGATACCTCGGCTTCGATCAACGGATTGACCCTGGCCGTGACAGCAATAGGCGAGGTGGCTAAAGATAAAATTGTTTACCGTAATGGAGCACAGGTAAACGATTTGATCTGCGTAACAGGGGCGTTAGGTGGTGCCTATATGGGCCTGCATTTGTTGGAGCGTGAAAAAAGAGCATTGGCAGGCCATCCCAATCCACATCCCAAATTCGAGGGTTACGAATATATTTTGGGGCGTCAATTGAGACCCTCTGCCCGACTGGATATCATTCAAGAATTGGCTAAATCCGATTTGGTTCCAACTTCGATGATTGACATTACCGATGGTTTGGCGTCGGAAATTCTGCATTTGTGTAAAGATTCCAATAAAGGTGCACGGGTCTATTTGAATCGTTTGCCGATTGCCCAAGAGACCAATCGGATGGCCGAAGAGTTGCATGCGGATCCTGTAGTGGCAGCATTGAACGGGGGGGACGATTTTGAATTGCTTTTTACAGTGCCTTTGGCAAAACAGGAGGAGATTTTTGCATTGGGTATCGATGTGATCGGCCATATTACAGTGCCTGATACTGGGGTTGCATTGGTGACGCCGGATGATCAGTTGATTCCGGTTCAAGCTCCGGGTTGGGTTGCCGAAAAACAGGAATCGGAAGCAAATAACGAGGGAGAAAAGCAACCAGAGTAACGTATCCAAAAGATCGGGAGCGAATAATTAGTGTGATTCTGATTGTCAGCATTTGTAGGTTCAGCTGGCAGGGTGATTATTCAATTCCCATATTTCGGAAATTTGTTGTGATGATATTGCAGCAGAGTATGTTAAGGAAAGTGGATTGGCATCTCTGCCAGAGCAAGTGCGGTGGATAAATTGAGAAAACGGCAGCTGACTCACACTGGGCTAATGAGGAGTATGATAGACAAGATAGCAGACCATTTGTTTTGCCGTGAGAGTTGACTGCCGATTTAGCTGTGTCGCTGTCAATTGTACGGATGAGGTTTTCCTTTAATAAGTTTTGCTGCTCTTATGATGACGTAAGAGAGCATACAAGAGTATGGGTGTTTTCACAATAAACGTCCTGGGATTGTTAAATCCCAGGACGTTTATTGTGTTGCAGCTTTATGTTGGCAGTGTCGAACTTACCAATAGGGAATAGGTGTAAGAGAGTGTATCAATCAGGATGATGTTCGCCTGAAATGGAGGGAAACATTATAATCGTTGTGCATGGAGCTCTTCACGGTCAATGTAGTGCGAATAGCGGAAGGCCGGCATGCCAAGAGCCATAATGGCATGAATCTTTCCTTCGATCCCCAGCTCGCGATTAAGGGTTTTCCCATCTTGCTGAGTAGCCGATAGCACAAATCCCATATAAACCTGACTGATTCCCAGACTTTCCGCCATTAACGAACCGTTTTGGTACGCCAGATTTGCATCTGCGGCCCCGAACCGATTTGATGCAGGGGTGTGGATAAAGATCAAAGCGGTAGCATGACGAAGAATCGGATCTTTTCCGGCCTCATCGTTCTGTTTTAGTCTCTTGAAAATAGGTACGTAACGATAGACACCCGGCATGATTCGTCTAAGAATCGGTTTTAACAGTGGGTTAGTCAGCTTTTTGTACACTTTGTCAAAAGTCTTCAAAGTAAATTCACTCACTGCACGTAATTTTTGCGGATCGGTCACTACGGTAAATGACACCTGTTGCAAATTACTTGCAGTAGGAGCACGATGTGCTGCTTCAAGAATTTGATCTAACATCTCCGGAGGAACAGGACGCGAAGTGATTGCACGATTGGACCGACGAGCGCGGAATAGAAGCAAAACTTGTTCCGGAGTGGGCATCTGTGTATAGTCGATCGGATGAACCTTGTCAGCAGGAAATAGGTTGTGAATGACAGAGTCGGTCGGACATACAGCAACACAATGTCCGCAACGAATACATGATTCTGGATGTTTGAGTTCTATCGGAGCACCGGGGTGTTCTTGAACGAGAATTTCAAAAGGACATACCCGTGCACATTTTCCGCAGCGGATGCACGACTCTGCAATTTCAATATGAATATTTTGCTCCATAGTTGAAGTGTTTGTGTGGTGTGGTATAAGGTGGTACAATAATCCAAGTTAATCTGTAGGGAGGTTGAGAATTTGTGTGATACTCAACGGTACAGTAACGAAAGATAATAACAATCTCTTACAAATATGTTGCCGCAACTGTCACAGATGGCACCTGAAAAGTTGAGGGTAATTTCCTGCTAATAATAATGGAGAATAGTTAGATGAGTCCGAAATGGCGCAGGGCATTGGGTATTCCCTCATGGTCAACATCCGTAGTTACATAGGTTGCAGCCTCTTTGACCGCATCAGCGGCATTGCCCATCGCTACACTGAAACCGGTATGGCGGAGCATGGGAATATCGTTGCCTCCATCCCCAAAAGAGAGTGTTTCACTCAGAGGAATGGTATAATCGGCCAGTATCTGATCTATACCTGTGCTTTTACTGTTGCCTTTGATGTTCAGGTCTGCAAAGGCTGGATACCAGCGGCTGGAGGTGCAGTGTTTGAAAACATCTCGCATCAAGATCTCTTCTTGCTGACTGCCTACATAAATGTTGATTTGAAGTACCTCTTCCTGAGCAACCTCATGCAAATCTCGGATTGGCGGCGGATTGAGACCAACCATCGCTGCCACATCGGCTACCGTTTGATCAACGTAATTGATGTAAACTTGAGAGGGTGTCATAAATGCACACGGAAATTTATCCCCGTTGTCCAAACGTTGATTGATGGCATCGAGGTCTGCCTGTGGAATCGGATTGCGGAAAATCACACGGCCTGTATGATCGATGCACCAGGCTCCGTTGAGGGTAACATAGCCATCAAATTGCAGATCACCGAGGTTGTTGATTTGATAGAATGGGCGACCGGTTGCAATGAATACTTTAATGCCTCGGCTGCGTAAGGTCTCGATGGCACGAACGGTCGTTGGAGGAACTCGATGGGTTTTAAAACTGACTAATGTGCCGTCAATGTCAAAAAAGATAGCTTTTATGTTGTGATCCATCATGGTCGATTGGATAGATTGAAAATGAGAGCTTATAAACCTGAATGTTTTGGTTTCAGGCGTTATGAGAACAATGCAACATTTTATGCCTATGAGATAGGTGTGCTGGTCTTCACCGGGTTGTGGAGCGTGTAATGGGACTCAGACTGTTTTATCGATAGGGATATCGTAGCTGTTCCCCTCAATGACGGCTTCAGTGTTCGGAAAGATGGTACGAGCTTCATTTACCAAAAGCTGTTCATCTTTATAACGCGATGAAAAATGTCCGATTAACAGTTTTCGGGCTTCGGCCGTTTGTGCGGCTTTCCCTGCCTGAATAGCAGTCGAGTGCCCTGTTTCACGGGCCATAGCTTTGTCTATATCCGCAAAGGTAGCTTCATGGTACAGCAGATCTACTCCGTGAACCAATTTGACCGCTTTCGCAGAGTATAACGTATCACTCAGATAGGCATAGCTGCGCTCTTTGTAGGGTAGATAGGTCAGTTCGCTGTTGGGAATCAGACGTCCATCATCAAGCAAGATGTCTTCTCCCCGTTTGGCTGCAACTCGTTGGGCAATTCCCAATTCATATCGTTCTATCGCCTCTTTATGCAAATTGAGTGGAGGTCTCTTTTCCCGAAATAGAAATCCAGCTGCAGGTACCCGATGGCGCAAGGGAATGGACCACACCTCAAGTGTCTTGTTTTCGTACAACAACTCATGTTGACGTGTGTGAACCTCGTGCCACTGCACTTCGTAAGGAAGCGTCGTATCGAAATATTTGAGATGATTAGCCAGTATCTCATCAAAAGGTTTCGGTGCATAGATGGGGAGTGGGGTGCGGCGTCCCATCAAACCCATGGTCGAGATCAGTCCGAAAAGTCCATATACGTGATCTCCATGCAGATGAGAAATGAAGATGGCCTTCAGCTTCAGTGGATTGATGCCGAATTTGCGTAGCTGTTTTTGGGTCCCCTCTCCGCAATCAATCAAAAAAAACTGCTCATGTACATTAAGTACATGAGCAGAAGGATTGCGTTTCGGAGTCGGTAATGCCGAACTGCTACCCAATATGGTAACCCGAAACGTCATGGATAGATTTCACTATTTCTCTTCGGTCTCAGCAGCAGCCTCCATTTTGGCTTTCAACTCTGCCAAACCAGAGATGTCTCCCAAAGTGGTCTTTTCAACTGAAGCGTTGATCTTCTTAACTGAATCTTTAGCTGCTTCGTCAGCACGTTTCTTCTCAGCCATTTCAGCCTGAGCCTCGGCGCGTTTAGCATCCTCATGCAGACGAGAGTGAGACAGAATGATACGTTTGGTTGCTTTCGAGAATTCTACAACTTTGAAATCGAGAGTCTCACCAACTTTAGCAGTGGTGCCATCCTCTTTTACAAGCTGTTTAGCAGGAGCAAATCCTTCGATGTTCTCACCCAAAGATACTACTGCACCTTTGTCGCTGATCTCGGTGATGGTGCCGCTGTGAACAGTGTCAACTGCAAACTGCTGCTCAAATGCGTTCCATGGATTCTCTTCGAGCTGTTTGTGACCCAGGCTCAGACGACGGTTCTCTTTGTCGATCTCGAGAACGATCACTTCGATATCTGCACCCAGCTGAGTGAATTCTGAAGGATGTTTAATCTTCTTGGTCCAGCTCAAATCTGAGATGTGGATCAAACCATCGATACCCTCTTCGATCTCAACGAATACACCGAAGTTGGTGAAGTTGCGAACTTTAGCGGTGTGGCGTGAACCAACTGCATATTTGGTTTCGATGTCAGCCCAAGGATCCGGAGTCAGCTGTTTGATACCCAGTGACATTTTGCGCTCTTCGTGATCGAGGGTCAGGATGACAGCCTCTACCTCGTCGCCCACTTTCATGAACTCTTGTGCTGAACGCAGGTGCTGGCTCCAAGACATCTCAGATACGTGGATCAGACCTTCAACACCCGGAGTGATCTCGACGAATGCACCGTAGTCAGCCATAACAACTACGCGGCCTTTAACTTTGTCACCAACTTTGAGGTTGGGATCCAAAGCATCCCATGGGTGAGGAGTAAGTTGTTTCAGCCCCAGAGCGATACGTTTCTTGGCATCGTCGAAGTCCAAAATAACGACATTGAGCTTCTGATCGAGTTTGACGATCTCTTCGGGGTGATTTACGCGGCCCCAGCTCAGGTCGGTGATGTGGATCAAACCGTCTACGCCACCCAGGTCGATGAATACACCGTAAGAGGTGATATTTTTAACAGTACCTTCGAGGATCTGACCTTTTTCGAGTTTCGACATAATCTCTTTTTTCTGAGCCTCGAGTTCGGCTTCGATCAGAGCTTTGTGTGAAACCACTACGTTG
>ENA-OWPL01000955-OWPL01000955.1-human-gut-metagenome-genome-assembly--contig:-NODE-955-length-18159-cov-38.173608_pt1 | contig 18159 bp, 10 predicted proteins | sample MGYA00248263_ERZ651844 | MGnify/ENA primary metagenome ERZ651844 (study PRJEB26924, sample SAMEA4378256) | human gut metagenome | biome: human gut; feature: human-associated habitat; material: faeces...
AATACTTGCGCCATGTCTTAAAGCTTTTGCCCTTACAGGGCGCGACTGCTCCAACGCGTGATACCCAGGGTGTTGCTTCGCTTGCCCTGGGCTATGTGCTACATTGGGCTTTCAGCCCGCCCTTCCCGCCCTTGTTAAATCTGAAACTTCAGTGAGGTTATAAAGTTGCATCTCGTTGATGATCAACTAAATAGAGAGATCGGCCTTAAAACATGAAACTGACCAATTTTATCCCCCTATTCATTACAGGGCCTAATATCGTCAATCTGCAGTTGTACTTCGCCACGCTTGTGCGTGTTTTCTTCGATTGTGTAGCAGATGTCGAAGGCGCGTTTCGTCTTAATATAGCGAGCTTGTGAACTTTGGCCAAAGGCTATGCCATTCATTACATTGTTGCTCTTATTGTCAACCAGTTCAAGCTTAATATGCTCCTGACCGCGTCCGACGACCTTGCTCGTCCCGTAGTCGTAGACGCGCTTGGTACAGAATATAGGTTTTAAATTGCTTGGGCCAAAAGGGGCAAACTTGCGCAATTGTTGGTAAAAGCGGAAGGTAATATCCTTAAAGTCTAAGATAGCATCAATGTCAAGGCTGGCTTCCGTTTGTTCGTCTAAGATGTGGTCGGCCACGTATTGTTCAAAACGTTGTGTAAACTCATCAATGTGTTCAACAGGCAAGGTAAGTCCAGCAGCATAAGTGTGTCCACCAAAGTTTTCGAGTAAGTCTTCACAACTTTGTACTGCCTTATACACGTCAAATCCCGACACCGAGCGTGCCGAACCCGTAGCCATGCCGTCAGATAGTGTAAGTACAACGGCTGGACGATAATATTGTTCAGTAAGGCGAGAAGCTACGATGCCAATCACTCCCTTATGCCATGCCTTGTTATAGATAACGATACTGCGGCGTTGGTCAAGACCAGGTAAATCTTTCACCTGTTCAGCGGCCTCCTCCGTCATTTGCTTGTCAAGGTCTTTGCGTGCTTCGTTATAAAGGTTGATCTTTCCAGCACGTTCGAGCGCCATTTGGTAATCTTTCTCTACCAAGAGTTCTACTGCTTCTTTACCATTTTGCATGCGTCCAGAGGCATTGATGCGTGGCCCAATCTTAAAGATGATGTCGTTCATCGTTAATTCGCGGTCAGCAAGTCCGCACACCTCGATAATGGCTTGTAACCCTATGCTGGGATTGGCATTCAAACAACGTAGCCCGTGATAGGCTAAGATGCGATTTTCGCCCATAATGGGTACGATGTCGGAGGCGATGCTCACGGAGCAGAGGTCGAGTAGGGAAGTGAGCTTGTTAAACTCAATGCCATTGCTGGCTGCAAAGGCTTGCATAAACTTAAAGCCTACTCCGCATCCCGAAAGGTTGACGTCAGGGTAGTGATTGTCTAATCGCTTAGGATTGAGAATAGCCACGGCACAAGGTAGCACTTCGTCGGGCACGTGGTGGTCGCAAATAATGAAGTCGATGCCTAAACTTTTGGCGTAAGCAATCTCTTCAACGGCTTTAATGCCACAGTCTAACACGATAATCAGTCCTACGCCCGTTTGTGCAGCGAAGTCGATGCCCTTCTTTGAGATGCCGTAGCCCTCTTCGTAACGGTCGGGAATGTAAAAGTCGATGTTAGAGTAGAATTGTTGCAAGAATTTATATACCAAAGCCACTGCCGTACAGCCGTCCACGTCGTAGTCGCCATATACCATGATGCGCTCTTTGCGTCCCATGGCAAGGTTGAGTCGGTCGACAGCTACCTGCATGTCGTTCATTGTGAAGGGATCGTGCAGTTCAGTCAGCTGGGGGCGGAAAAAGTGTCGCGCCTGTTGTGCGGTGGTAATGCCGCGATCGAACAACAACTTGCCTAAGGCAGGGTGAATGCCCACCTCGCGTGCCAAAGCTGCCTGCGCCGCTGCTTCTGTAGGCGTGGGAGCTTCGTAGTTCCATTTGTAGTTCATGCTGATATATCATTTTTTTATTTGCTAAGAGTAGTAAGGGCAACTCTCTCACGTGTGCGGAGGAGTTACACTTGATGTAAAAATAGAATAGTAGGGACGGCCGTTACAACGTGTGCTTCAGCCGCTATATGTTGATAGGGTATTGTGTGTAATTAAACTATTGCGTACAATACACCAAATTAGCAAGCTAAATTACGAACATTTTATGACATATATGTAAGGTTATGGATTTTTATTTAAGTTGACTTAGATAAACTGCAATTAGGCAGATAAAATGCGCGCCACAAATGTGCCTACGTAGCGTGTGCTGAAAAATCATGCATTACGTAGGCGCGTTTGTGGCGCGCATCTCTTCGATAAATATGTGGAAAAGTTCTTTAGCCTCGTTGAGCTGTAAGTTCAATAATTTTGACTACCAATTCAGAGGCTTTCTTGAGTGAAGGAATGGGTAAGAATTCGTGTGGGCCATGGAAATTGAGTCCTCCAGCAAAGATGTTGGGGCAGGGGAGTCCCATGAAAGAAAGTTGTGCTCCATCAGTACCACCACGAATGGCGCGAACTTTAGACGGAATGTTGCATTGCTTCATGGCTTCAATTACAATGTCAACAACGTGAGGCACGGGTTCAATCTTTTCGCGCATGTTGTAGTATTGGTCGTTGATAGTAGCGGTTACGACTCCCTCACCATAGCGTTCGTTCATCCATTCTGCAGCCTTTTGTACAAAAGCTTTGCGCTTTTCAAAGCGTTTGCGGTCGTGGTCGCGAATAATGTATGAAAGAGTAGCGTGCTCAACGTTGCCTTCAATTCCTAAAAGGTGGTAGAAGCCTTCAAACTCAATGGTCTGTTCAGGCGTTTCTGTTACAGGCATTTGAGCTGCAAATTCAGCTGCAACGCGTGCTGCGTTGATCATTTTCCCTTTTGCATAACCCGGGTGAACGCTTACGCCCTTTACTTCAATCTTTGCACTGGCAGCGTTAAAGTTTTCGTATTCCAACTCACCCAGTTCGCCACCGTCCATGGTGTAGCCCCAAGCACAGTCAAACTTCTTAACGTCAAACTTATGTGCGCCCAGGCCAATCTCTTCGTCAGGATTAAATCCTACACGGACGCGACCGTGCTTGATCTCGGGGTGTTCGATGAGGTGTACCATGGCTTGTACGATTTCAGCAATGCCAGCTTTGTCATCTGCGCCCAAGAGCGTGTGGCCGTCGGTCACGATAATGTCTTCTCCTACGTGGTCAAGTAGTTCGGGAAACTTTTTGGGTGAAGTTATTAGGCCTGCTTCGGCATCAAGTACGATGTCGCCTCCGTCGTAATGTTCAACAATACGGGGGTGAATGTTAGCACCTGAGCAGTCGGGGCTGGTATCCATGTGTGAGATGAAACCAATTGTTGGTACTTCTTTGTCAGTATTGGCAGGGAGTGTGGCATAAACGTAACCGTTCTCGTCCATTTCAACTTCTGTCATACCGATGCTTGTGAGTTCGTCACGTAGGTATTCAGCCAATTTAAGTTGTTTGGCTGTACTTGGCGTCGTATCTTGGTCTTCAGCACTTTGTGTGTCGAAGCTAACGTATTTAAGGAAGCGTTCTACAATGTCCATATTTTTGAGTTTAATGAGTTTATTAGTTTAATGAGTTTAATGGTTTAATGAGTTTAGTGGGTTTATTGGTTTAGTTTTCAAAACTAACTTTTTTTACCCCTAACCTCTTAACCTATTCTTCCCCTCCCCCTTCTAAGCTCTTAGTTTAATCCGAACAATCTGTTGGATTCTTTAAAGAACTTCTCTAACTTTTTAATCCCCCCGCTGAGGCAGAAGGCAACGACTGTATCGCCAGGAAGAATGTGGGTAGAGCCATTGATGAGTTGACCTACACCGTTGCGGACAAGGCCACCTAAGGTGATGTTGGAAGGCAAATCCAGATCTTTCACTGCTTTATGAATGATTTTGGCATCAGCTGGTACGCTAAATTCCGCCACGTCGGCATTTGCCACGGTCAGACTCTTTACAGAGGTGATGTCAGCCTTTAGCATCATTTGGTAGATGTGACTGGCGGCAAAGGTCTTCTTGTTGATGATGGTGCCAATGTCGAGGCTTTCGGCCATGCCGATGTAGTCAGTGTTTTCGACCATTGCTACTGTTTTGCGCACACCGAGACGTTTGGCAGCCAAGCAGGCGAGAATGTTCGTTTCAGAGTTTTCGGTTAGTGCACAAAAAGCCTGTGCCTTGCGTATGCCCTCTTCTTCAAGCAGTGCGAGGTCACGTCCGTCGCCATGAATAATCATGGCATGTCGGTTGGTCACCACTTCGTTGAGCCTTTCGGCGCGTCGTCCGTCGCTTTCAATAATCTTGGCATGCATGTAGTCCGGCATAGCATTCGCTAAGTGAACGGCCGAACTTCCACCCCCCATAATGAATACGTTTGATACGTCGGGATATTCTTCTTTACCTGCGATGTCGCGTATGTAGTTAACGTATTTAGGCGTCGTCATAAAATAGACCACATCGAGCGCATGTAGACAGTCAGCACCATGAGGAATGACGGTGACGTCTCCACGTTTTACGGCTACAATGTGATAAGGCGAGTCGGGGCCGCAAAGGTCTTTTAGAGGTTGGTCAAGAATTTGTGCATTGCTACGCACCTTTACTCCTAAGAGAATGAGTGCACCATTTTGCACTTCCCACCATTGGCGTATCCAACTGCGTTTGATGTTGTGAAGAATTTCTTGTCCTGCCAACATTTCGGGATAGATAATTGACCCAATGCCTACAGTCTTGAAAAAGTCGCGGTGTTGAGGCAGTGTGTATTCATAGTTATCAACACGTGCCACGGTCTTTTTTGCTCCTAACTTGTAGGCCAACATGCAGGCTGTCATGTTATGTGCTTCATCGGGTGTAACACCGATGAAAAGGTCAGCTTTGCCTACTTCGGCCTCTTTAAGGGCAGAGATAGACGTAGGGCGGTTGGTCAGCGTTAGTATGTCGAAGTTAGAGGATATGTCCTCTAACTTTTCAGCCGATTCATCGATAAGCGTTATATCGTGATTTTCGCGTGACAGGAGTTTGGCTAAGTGTGTGCCCACAGCGCCAGCTCCGGCAATGATAATTTTCATGCTTTGTCGTTTCTTTATTCAACGGTGTAAAGTTAACACTTAAATCATATATAATGATATAACGAAAGGTATAATTTAGGGTTGGACGTGTTCAGATATAAGTAGGTGTTCAAAATTAGTTGATATGAATTGGTGCAGTATTTCGTTCAGAAACATAGGTTGAAGAGGGAGCGTAGCGGGCTACGTGACCGATGAAACCTATGTTTCTGGGCGAAAGAATGCGCCAAGGCATATCAACTAATTCGGAACATGATTAATATAAACTAATTTTGAACACCTACTTATAAGAAGGGAAAGGGATATTTGAAACAAAAAAAGATTAATGAAGCGATTAATGTCCATTCGTATGCCATTAATCTTTTCATTAATCTTTTTGTATTGTCTTTCGGATTGTAACTTAATGTTGCTTTATCATTTCGGCTATTTTATACAAATAGCGTAATCCTAATAAGAATACGTTTGAATAGATATGGTTCTTCTTCAGCGCCTTGAGGTGGTCTTTGGTAATTTGCCAATGACTGCTAAATCCTGAAGTGGAAGCCCCACCTGTACGCATGGTGACAAAGTCCTTTTCAATGTATTGCATACGTATCTTGCTTAGATAGATGAGGCGTAAAAGATTTTCAAAGTCTGCTGCCACTTTAAAGGTAAGGTCAAACGCTCCATACTGCTGATACAATCTCCGTTTGCAATAGAAGGAAGGGTGAGCAGGCATAAAGCCCATGCGCATCCACATACGGCGGAATGGCTTAGAGGAATAATAGCGAACGCAATGTGTTAAGTCGTTAGGGGCAACATAATGTACATCGCCGTAGACCGCATCTATCGTTGTGTCTTGCTGTAAAGTATTGACAACGGTTTGCAACACATCGTTCGAGGTGTAAAAGTCGTCAGAGTTAAGTATACCAATCACGTCGCCTGTAGCCATAGCAATGCCTTTGTTCATGGCATCATAGATTCCTTTATCCGCTTCGTTTATCCAGCGCATACGGCCATTAAAGCGAGGTTCGTAAGATTTTATAATGTCTACAGTGCCGTCAGTCGAAGCACCATCAACCACAATATATTCAATGTCGCTATAGGTTTGACTTAAAATGCTATCAAACGTATCGCGTACAGTTGCGGCACTATTATATGTTGCGGTAATAATGGTAATGGTCATTTTTCTTCTTGCTTGGTGTTGTAATAATACAGAGTGCTCTTACGCTAATCTTAATAGGTTATTTAGTATCCCAAAATGGTGAAATGTGCATTAGGCTACCCTATATAAGTGGCTAATTTCGGTATTTTTTTTGAATTAGCAATTTTTTTTCCATTATAATATGTCAAACTGTCGTTATTTCTCCTTTTTCAAGGATATAGATATAGCCTTTTCGTCTATATAACGTAAATTGTTCCTCTTTATTGCATGGGGCATTGACATTTAATTTGAAAAACTGCAATTTTGGGGGAGGAGTTGTAATCCGCCCCCCAAAATTGCAGTTTTCAACCGTTTTTTCTTATACGATACGTAATTCCTTTGTTTAAGGATAATTGTAAAGAAGGTGTTCGAAATTAGTTTATATCAAAAGAGCTCTATTGGGAACATCTAAATATAAACTAATTTCGAACACCTACTTATATAACTACATATTTCCCTTTTATTTTATAAGGTAGTGGGAAACACCTTCTTTTCTTTCTTCATTGTTTTATGGATTTAGAATAGCTTTTACACTATTCTAAATCCACAAATGTTTTATTATTTCACTCTCTTCACCGTCTTAACACCATTGGTAGTGATAATCTTTTCGAGATATACACCCTTCAAGGGAAGACGACCAAGGCGCTGGCCATTGATGCCGTAGTATTCGCGAGCAATAACGGTGCCGTTAGCGGTGTTGTCAGCCTTAACAGCGTGAATGCCAGAGGTAGCGTCCTTGTTTAAGTCGATAATGTAAGAGTGGTCAACGCTTATGCCGTCAGCGTTAGAGAATTCTTCACGCATGAAGCTTAAGAAAATGGTAGCATCAGAGTTGATAGAGACAGTACCTGAAACGATACTATCGGGCACGATGATGTAGTCCATAGGGCGAATGTTCTTCTTAGCAGAGAAGACACCCCCTTCGTCAAAGCCGTCGTCGTCAATGCCGCCGTCGCCTCCATCGCCAGGTTCGTCAGAACCATCGCTCACGGGAACGTTGAAGCTATAGTTCGTCTTCAAAAATTCCCCTGCCTTTGCGTCGCGGGCAGCGATGTAGTCGTAGAAGGGAACGGGCTGTGCATCTTTTTCGGTGATGTTGATGACCGAAGCATTACGTGTATATTCCATAGCAGGAGAGTTGGCAATGAGTGTACCATTGTTTGATACGCTTGAAGCCAAACCATCGGTGATAGACTCAATCAACTTGAACTGTGGTTTTTCGCCTGTGAGGTCGAAGTAAGCAGGATAAGTGTAGCGAAGGTTGTTGTCCTCCATAGCCGTAGCAACGTACTTACCATTCGTTGACATGCTCCATTGGTTCATGACAATGCTCTTGTTAGAAAGAGCAGCCTGGAACTTTGCAAGGTAGTCAGTAATATCGCTATCGTACTTGTTGGCTTTGGCCATATAAGCAGCAGAGTCGGCTACCCATTGATCACGCTTCTCGCTGATGTACATCCAGTATTGAGGGTATACGGGTAGTTTGTCCCAATCGCGAATACCTTGTTTGCATTCGTCGAGTGCTTCACTATAGTCAGCAGCAGCTTTGTTGTAGTCGATAGTGTCTTGTTTGGTGAAGTAAGCTACGGGATTGGGAATTTCCTTAGAAGGGTTAACGGGCATTTCGGGTAACGCTGCAATTTTCTCTTCGTCCCAGAAGAAGCCAGCACCGAATGTCTTGCGAGTCCAAGTGCCGTTGTCTTGCTTCGTGTAGAAGACAGGGTACATAACAACACCAGAGTAGTCGCGTACCTGAACTACTGCAAACTTACCGTCCTCAGAGATGCACTGTGTACTGATGTACTGTGGAGCGCGACCGCTGAAGTCAGTCTTGTCATAGGGCAATACTTCATAAGAGTAAGTGCCGTCAGCTTGTAAAGTCCAAATGACGGGTTCCATCATGAGGTTGTCTGCAGAGTAGCCCGCACCTGTTGAAACGCCACCAACGATGTACTTACCATTGGCACTGACAGAAAAGGCATTACCCATACAGTCGTGTGCGTCATCCCCCTCAGCGGGTTGGGGCAACTCAATTTCTTTACCGTCCTTCCAATAGCAAGCGCAGTAGCCATTGTTACCTACGGCAATGCCGTTGTTAGAAATGCCGAAGCAAGCATAAATGACTGCCAATTGGGGGTCAAAGAAATCGTATTGCTGACCTGTATAGCGATTGAGAATTGTAACACCAGAGTTTATGTTGGCTGCAGAGATGAATTGCCCATTGTCTGAAAAACAGTCGAACTCATAGTCTTGAATGTTGTCATACACCTGTGCATTGGCAGAGGTCATGGCCATAGCAGCAAGGGCTGCAGTGAGTAAAGATTTTCTCATATTTTATTAGGTTAATTAGTTTAATTAGTTTAATAAGTTTAGTGAGTTTAATAAGTTTAGTGAGGTTAGAAAGCACGCTTTATTTAGACGAGTCTTAAAGTTTGCGTAAGTCATAAACTTATTAAACTCATTAAACTCATTAAACTCATTAAACTTACTTCATTCTCTTCACCGTTTGAACGCCCTGAGTTGTTTCGATGCGCTCGAGATAAGCACCATTCATTGTAGGACGATTGATGCGCTGGCCTTGCATGTTGTAGAAGGTGCGGTTGAGCACTTGTGCATCATTTGTCGTTACTTGATTGATACCCGTCGTTTCGGCAGCATTGATGTTCAGCTCATTTGCGTTCAATACGTCAGCGTGTGAAGTGTCAGTCGTGGGTAATGAGACGAAAGCTACTACGCGCACGTTCTTCGCATTGTACTCTTCAGGAATGCTGACGGTATAAGTCTCGCTATAGTTGTCGCCATTCCATACCATTTCATCGCCTAAAGTACGTGTAATGGCTTGGCGGAATACGTTGCTATGAATGCGCTCGTTCGTGTCGTTCTGTCCTGCCTTCGTCTGTACACTGTCTTCAACTAATTCGACTGTAAGTACTGTATTGTCGTAGAATACAGGGAAGAGCTTGTTACGTTCGCCTGATACGGTAGTCGTCAACTCACGCGTCTCGGCATTATAGCTGTTCTTAATGTTTACTGATACAAAAGCGGGAGTAGAAGCGCATGATTCGAAAGCAGGGCTGATAGCCTTCGTACTTGCAGCAACTGTACCCCAGTTGATACCAAATACGGGTTTAGTGCTTGAAGTGCTGGTGCTAAGTATGCGGCGGTCGAACATGGCGAGAGGAGCTTGTGTTGCGCCAAACTTCTCTAAGTCGTAAGAGGCTTGTTGTGTAAGTTCGTCGGTGTAGTAACCAATGTGGTGAGCTACCCAAACGTAGTTATACTTACCTTTGAATACTTCCTTTAGCGCATCGTGACCAACGGGGCAGTTGACACACTCCAGTGTAGTGAAGTGTTCGCAAAGCACTTTGTGGGGATAACTATTTGAGTAGACCAACATCTCAGTACTCAGCGTATCGTTGCCCTTGTAGTTCTCGTCCGTTTCTGCCCAAACGCGGAGAGGAACCTTTCCCTCTTCAAGAGTCGTGGTGGGTACGCTGAAGTTGAACGTTGCGCTACTATTGGTGTTGATGCTACCAGAGGTCGTAATGGCAACGGGATCAGCACCATTTACACTATAAAACATCTTTGGTGCGTCGACGGTCGTTTCGCCATAGTTACCTATTTGTACACTGGCTTGTACGTCGTTGCCCTTTTGCGTGTAAGGTGAGGTGAAGGTTACCTTTTCGATGCCTAAGTCAACCAAGGGTACGTCGCTATCCAATGTAGCAAAAGCTTGAATGCAAAGAGGACGACAACCATTTGTACTCCAATCGCTCCATTCACCATTTTCGAGCATGAATACGCCATTGGGATTGACTGCACCGTCAAAGAAAATGGCACCCCCATAAGGCACCTTGCCACTATAACCGATATAAAGGTCGTCGCCCGTAATTTCGATAGGTTCTTCAAAGGTTACTTCATTCCAACCTCCAACGGTGGTACCAACTTTATATATTTTAGCAATGGGAAGTCCATTAAGTTGGCTCTTTGCCCAGGCGTTGCACGACTTAATGCCTTCGGTGCAAGCAAAGCGCATACGTGTTATCTTTTGTCCCTTCAGCATTTGTAGGCGTGAACTGGGAATGAGAATGGCACAGCCGAAAGTAAAATCTTGTTGACTTTCGTTGGCCACAAATTCATAACGTGGCGAAAGTTCGTCATTGCAATAGCCAAATTTTACTTCGTGTTGTGCAAAAGTGTACAATGAAGTACAAGCACAAAGTAAAAGTGCCAGCGAACGTAGTAATTTATTCATACGTATTTTATATAATTTTTGTTTAGTTGATCTGCTCGCAAATTTACAGATTAAATTTAAAGTGCCAAATGTTTTTTTGTATTTTTATAGCATAAAGCAAAGAATTTATTCAAAAACGCTTCATTTTGTTATAATTATAAGTCCGTTTTGTATAAAATTGAATTATAAAGTATTTGTATTCTGTTTTACAAATATTAAGGATAGTAATAAGCTGCAATTTGCCGAATAAAAAAAAGACCGCAAGTATCAAATGTACTTGCAGTCCTTTCCAAGTTTATATATCTCTGTTTAATTAAAGGAATTTAATGTTAGAGAAAGTATCGTTGATAGCACCGAAGCTACCCAAGTCAGGTATGTAGTAAGTAACGGGGATAGTGATAACCCCTGTTTCGGCATCGTAAGAACCATTGCCACCTGTTACTTTTGCCCAAATAAAATGGGAAGCATCATATTTTTGACCTGTTGAGAAACTAGAAGAACTCAAAAGGTTGAAGGCACCCGTTGTTCTGTTCCAGTTGAACGAGATTGTAGCGTTTTCAGCGTTAAATAGTTTACCATAGTCAAGTCGGTATTCGCCACGGCATTCAGAGTAGTCGAGGGGGAAGCCGCTGCCAGCGAAATTGAACAAAGGCAAAGTGATGTCGCCCGTAGCAACTGTTTGCCAGTCATCAATGTATTCGGCAGGCATTTGTAAAGAGGTGTAAGTTTGACCGTCAACCGTAGTCTGCAACTGACGGTTAGCGTTCATTGCGATTTGATAGCTCTTACCGTCAGTAGTAGTGATAGCACCGCTCTTGCCGTCAAATTGATAAGAGCCTTGTGCTACTGTTTGGCCGTTCTTGGTGAAAGTAGCATTGCCGTTGACGTAGAGTGTAACGTCCTCGCCATTGCCTATGCTCCACTGACCGAGGACAGAGATTGTGTCGGTAGCTACAGCGTTGAATTTATCAACAGCAGCATAGGTAACTTTTCCATCCTTATTCTCATTTACGGTATAGATGTTTACGAGCCCCTTCTTGTTGCCAAAGTCAGCTACAGAAATGAGCGCCTTGCCGTAAATGCTCTCGTCATAGTTGATGTTATACACACCCGTTTTGCTATCGTAAGAAACCTTACCACCATTCATCACGTTAGAACGTTCGCTCACGGGATTGAAGATAGAGAGGTCAGCCAAGGTATCACCCTCTTCATTTACATAAAGGTTGAGAAGGTATGAGGTATTTGACGCAGCTGTGTAATCGCGGCTCCAACTGCAAAGTTCGCCTTTGGCAGGATAGGTAGTCTTGCCACCGTCCTCATCGAAGTCGTTGTTACATGAAACGAGCGACAGACCCACCAACAGAGATGCTGCTAAAGTCTTTATGTTGAGTTTCATATTGTGATTAATCTTTTTAGGATAGTTCTAATAATAAGCTTTTTAGTTTCGAGGTTATGAGTTTATAAAGTCGTGCAGTTAATCAGTAATGCAAACTTTATAACTTGATAACCTCAAAACTTCAAACAGATTTTTTACTTACGGCTCCAGTTGCGCACAATGTTGGGGTTAGCTTGGAGTTCTTGTGAAGGAATCTCCCAAATCCAACGTTGGTTATCAGCGCTAATGGTGAAACCAGTCAAGGGGCAAGTGTTGCTAAACATACCTGCGCCAATCTCCTGCGGATCCATACGAGTGAAGCCGTCACCCCAACGCTTGAGGTTGTCGAGGCGGAAGTTTTCACCTACGAACTCACGTGTCCACTCGTCCTTAATAGTAGAGAAGAGTACATCGCCCGTTAAGTTACCTGTAGTCAAACCACGTGCGGCACGCAAAGTTGTTAGGTAGCCACCGTCAGTGCCATTGAGTTTATATGAAGCTTCAGCACCAATGAGGTAAAGTTCAGCTACACGGAAGGGTTTCGGCATGTTGTAGAACACCCTACCATCGTTGGCCTTCTTCAATGCATCGTTACCAGGGAACTTATAGAGTACCACACCTTCAGCTTGGTTATCACCACCAATAATGACAATGGGGCTACCGTCTTCTTCTTCTCTAGCGAGGAAGGTCATCTGACGAATGTCGTCATCATTGTAAAGGTCAATCAAACCTTGTGTGGGAAGGTAGTCAGGATTCCATACATGGTTGGCATCACTGTAAGCTTCGAAAGCTCCGTAGAATGAAGCACGGTCATCGGCCGTCATCTGAGGTTCGTAAATCAACTCTTGACCTACGGGGGCTACATCGTCCTTCCACATAGCTTTGTAAGTGTCGGCATCAGTGGTGAGAGAATAACGTTCGAGCAAGTCCTTTACATCATTTAAAGCCTCTTGGTTGTGGTTCATGTAAAGATAAACACGTGCTTCGAGAGCTTTGGCTACGTTTGATGAGAGTTCAGTGTAGTCAATGTTGTCATCATTGTTCATTAAATCCTTTGCCTTCTCGATGTCACTCAAAATGAATTGATACGTATCGTAAAGGCTGGCACGTGACGGTTTCTTGTTTACGTCCACTTCAGTGCAAAGAGGTAAACCGAGTTCGTTCTTTGCCTCGTCATCAGTCGTGTAACGCTTGCAGTAGCGCGGAGCCATATTGGCATAAGCATAGGCGCGGAGCAAGTAAGCGTGGCCCTTGTAAGTCTGAAGGGTAAGACGTTCCTCTTCTGTAGTGGTCTTAATCTTGTCAATGTTATTAATCACATTGTTGGCATTGGCAATAGCCGTGTAGCTACCTTTCCAAAGAACGTCACCGTCAAACTGTGAGTTTGTGTACTGCCAATTATAAACCTGAATATAGCCAATGGCTGTGTTACGCAAATTGAACAAGTCAGCCTGTACCTCAGCCACTGAAGTAGCACCGCCTGAAAGCGAACGGAAATATGCCTTGATGCCGTTGTCATAGTTCTGAGCATCTGACATCTTCTGCCATGAAGCCTCGGTCACAAGACTGGTGGTAGGCACTTGGTCGAGTTCGCATGAGGTCAATCCGAAAGCTACCAAAGCCGAGTACATGACAGTTTTTAATATATATTTGTTCATACTGTTATGAGTCAGTGAATAATGTTTGTAAAGAGATTCGCTTCTAAATTTGAGTCGAATATTAGAAGGTTACGTCAACACCGAATGTGAAGTTACGAGTAGCGGGGTAAGCACCGAGCGCGATATTGCCAGCATATTCGGGGTCAGAACCGCGATATTTCGTAATTGTGAACACGTTACGTGCAACGAAGCTGAAGCGAATGTTCTCGAAGAAGCGCGTAGCCTCCATCCAGCGTTTGGGCAGGTCGTATGACAAATTCAAGTTCTTCAAACGCATATAAGAAGAATTTTCGAGCAAGTGCGTGTCGAACTGCGTTTCATACTGGAAGCCTGGAAGTGTAGCGATGTCGCCTGGCTTTTTCCAAATGTGAAGCATGTCTTTATCTTGGTTAAAGCCATTTTGAGCGTTACCTGATGAAGCAGCGAAGAGGTATTCGTTGTTGACCATATACTTGCCCAAGGTGAAGCTAAAGTCGGCACTAAGTGTAAGTCCCTTCCAACCTGCGCTAAGGCCAAATCCACCTGTATGGGGTGCGAAGAGTGACTTACCAGTGTTTTGATACAAATCGTCAGAGTACTTCTTCGTCATGGTCTCGGGGTTGTATTCGTGCTGAATGCCACCCTTATTGCCTGGGAGATACCACATAGGAGCACCATCGTTCTTATCAACACCAGCGTAGATAGGCATGTAGTAGTTCAATGACTCACCTACAACGTAGTTAGTCAAACTACCAAGCATAGGCCATTCCTTCAATCCGTAGAAGAGTTTGTCGATAGAGGTCTTGGTGTAAGAGTAGTTAGCGTAGATATTGAAGAAGGCATCACGACTACGGAATACGTCGTAGCTCAATTCTAATTCAACACCTCGGTTACTCATTTCACCTACGTTCATCATCTGGCTTGAGAAACCAGTGGTGTAGGCCAAAGGCACTTCCATCAACATATCCATCGTCTTGCGCTTATAAACGTTGAAGTCAACGTCTAAGCGGTCGAACAAACGAGCAGTCAAACCGAAGTTGAACTGAATTTGCTTTTCCCAACCGAGTTCATCGTTAGAAGGCTGCTGCAAAACCCAAGCTGTGTTGCCATTATACTGGGTAGAGGTAATCAAACCAAGGCTATTATAATCACCAATTTCAGAGTTACCCGTCGTACCGATGCTGGCCTTGAGGCTGAGGTCGGTCAACCAACTCTTAGTAGGAGCCATAAAGCTCTCACTGCTTACACGCCACATAGCACCACCGCTATAGAAGTTGGCAGAACGATTTTTCTTACCGAAACGTGAACTCTTATCGTTACGCACAGTGAAGTTGAGGAAGTACTTGTTCATCAACGCATAGTCAACGCGGCCGAAGAAGCTCAAGTATTCATACTTAGAGTTGCTATAAGAAGGAGCATCGTAGTCAGTCACGCTACCCAGGTTGGCCAAACGGTCGTCGGTAATACCCGTACCGCTGGTGCCAAAGCTGGTGCTTTGTGATTTGATACCTTCTTGACCAGCAAGGAGGGTGAAGGCATTGTTGTCGCCAATGTTAAACTTATACTCAATCGTGTTGGTGATCGTCCACATTGAAGAGCGTGCATGGTCCTCTGATGCATAACCTGATGTTTGGTTAGGGAAGTCTACCGCACGTGAAGCAGAACTACGCATATCGGTAGCATATAAGCCTAATTGCGACTTAATGTTCAAGCCTTTAACGGGAGTGATTTGAGCGTATGCTACACCATTGTAAGTAACGTCGTTAATCTTTGTAGGTTGCAAAGAACTCAACCAACGAGTGTTGTAAAGCGTGGTGGGCGCGTACAAATACTTATGTTCTGCTGATGAAGCTTCGTCAAATGGATCCCAATATGCAGGGAACATATAGGCTGCCGTATTTGAGTTTGAAGCTTTATCGCCACGAGTTCGATTGGTATAACCATCAGAAAGACGGTCGGTGTAAGTAGCATTTTGCTTAATGCCGAATGCTAACCATTCTTTGGGTTTCGTCTCAAGGTTGGTGCGAAGAGTGAAGCGCTTGAAGTGACCTGTTTTGGTCAAGTTGTCTTGCTTCATGTACGAACTTGAAACGTAGTAAGTCGTTGATTCAGAACCACCACGAATGCTCAAATCGGTGCTATTCATTGGTGCTGCATTATCGAAGAAAAACTTCTGCCAATTGGTATTAGCACCGTGTCCCTTATAAGTTTGGTACTGTTGAGCTGTGATAAGTCCGTTTTCGAGTTGGAATTGTAACAACTCGTTTGAGTTCATAGGGTTACCAATTTGGTTGGCTAATTGGCTCCAACCCACCTTTTGACTTACTTGGATTTGAGCCTTTTCGCCAGCGCGGCCTTTTTTAGTGGTAATATAAATAACACCATTGGCAGCACGTGAACCGTAGATAGAAGTAGCCGAAGCATCTTTCAACGTTGTGATGCTTTCAATATCCTTATCGTTGAGTAATGAGAACATTGAGGGGTCAGCGGGTGAACCATCAATAACGATCAAGGGGTAGTTGCTAGCAGAGAGAGAACCTACACCACGAATGCGAAGGTTGGTATTGTTGATGCTACCCGCATCACCTGACATAGATGATACAGACAAACCAGCAACCTTACCTTGCAAAGCGTCAGAGATGTCGACAGCGGGTTTGTCAGCAACTTTCTCGCTGCTAACCTTCTTTACAGAACCTACAACAGTTCCCACTTTCTGAGCGGTACCATAACCGATAACGACGGCTTCGCCCAATTCGTTATCCTTGAGTACTACCTGTACGTTGCCAGCTACGCTGACAGTGGTGGGTTGCATACCGATGTAAGACACAGAAATCTTCTTAGCTGTAGCAGGAACGCCCTTCAGCTTAAAGTTACCGTTAGCATCAGTAGTTGTGATTACCTTGGTGCCAGGCACACGCACGGTAGCTCCCATCACGGGTTCACCATGAGTGTCGGTCACGCGGCCGCTCACAAGCTTCTGCGCTGAAGCCGTGGCTGCGGTCATAAGCAGACCGGCTCCCAAGAGCACTAACTTTTTGTTCATATTGATAACCATTTAATTAAACATTTACGTTTGAATGAGTCTGTGGGGCGATAAGCACACGCGCCTTAAAGTGCAAAAGAGATAGAAGGAAGTGTGCACAACTTGTTATACAAGTGGGACAATTCGCCACCACGCGCACGTGTACATTATATATATATGTACACATCTGTGTGCGAAATATATATATTGGTCGTCCTTTTTTGTTTTTTTTAAGTCAATCGTTTAGCGTTATGTTGCAGTAATTAACACGTCTTCGTTCCTTTTGAAGAAAGTAGTGTAGATGAAGGGTGAATTATTATGCAAGTTATTCACGCAAGTATGCTGCAAAAATAGGTTTTATAATTTGTTTAGCAAAAGAAAATGGTCTTTTTGTCACGAAAAATAAAATTTTTAGGCTAAAAAGCTTGCATTTTGTCAACTATAGCTCGCTTGTAGTGCTTTTAATTATATTTTCTATCATTTCTTAATTTTTATTTTATGGGATATTTTTATGCAGAAGACGTTTTAACCCTTTCGTGTGTAGCAAAGATTGACAATACATTAAAAGATAAGGTGCTATTAGAGTTACAAATCAAAGTAGATGATTTTAAGCGTGTCCTGTCTGCTTTAATGGGTGAAATACATAACCATCAAGTCTCTAACGTAGAGTCAGCTTCAACAAAAACATTGCTCTCCTTTGTTACGCTTTGTATAGAGCGTTACGCAAAGCGTGTAGGCATTGACCGTTCAGAAAGTTCTCTTTGTAAGTATCGTGTAACATTAAAGCACATAACAGCCTATATCAAGCAAGACTATCATGCTCCTGATGTGCAATTCTCAAAAGTGAATGCAACATTTGTCAATGGTTTTATCCGTTATCTAACGCAACAGAAGCATTTTGCCGCACAAACCATACGGCTTTACCTCTCGTCATTGCGTCATTTCTGTCATCAAGCTATGCGTGAAGGCATCTTAAAGGACTCTTCTTGGCAGATGGTTGAAATGCCACAAGTCTTGCACCACCACTTTTCTTTAACAAAGGCTGAACTATCAAAGTTAGAGCAGTATTCACTTGAAGGTACGAAAGCACTCGTTCGTGACTTGTTTCTTTTTGCTAGCAAGACGGGGTTGGCTTATGCCGATCTTCGGGCTTTACGTCCACAGCACATTGAACGTGGAGAGTCTGAAGGTTGGTTAACTATCTATCGAAAGAAGACTCACCAAAGGGCTTTAATATACCTTTCTAGTTCCGTTTTACAACTGCTCGATCATTTGCCCAAACACGCTTCAATGGTCGAAGGGTGGCTCATAGTGCCTAATAATCGCACTATAAATCGTCATCTACATCAACTTGGTCAAGCTCTTCACCTATCCGAACCGCTTCACCTCCACGTGGCGCGTCATACATTTGCCACATTGTTATTACAGTCGGGCATTTCAGTAGAAACAGTAAGTACGATGTTAGGACATGCACACATTTCTACTACTCAACGATATGCAGAAGTAACCAAACAAAAAATAATACAAGAGTTGGGAAAGGATAAAGAGAGATAAACTGCAATTTGTTGGTCTAATTTGGGGGGGACGCGTCCTAACCTGGGGGCGACGCGTCCCCGCGTCGGCATTGCCAACTTGGGG
>ENA-OWPL01000965-OWPL01000965.1-human-gut-metagenome-genome-assembly--contig:-NODE-965-length-18093-cov-8.677292_pt1 | contig 18093 bp, 16 predicted proteins | sample MGYA00248263_ERZ651844 | MGnify/ENA primary metagenome ERZ651844 (study PRJEB26924, sample SAMEA4378256) | human gut metagenome | biome: human gut; feature: human-associated habitat; material: faeces...
GAAGCCGAAACAATAAGCTTCGTATCCATTACTTATTGCCTCCTTTTTTGATTTCGCCAAGATAGAAGGCCTTGGCCAGACTCATCATCTGGGTGACCGGGCGCTTTGCCGGGCAGACGAAGGAGCAGCTGCCGCAGTTGAAGCAGTAGTCAGCGTGCAGCTTGCCCAGCTCCTGCACATCGCGGGCGGCGTAGGCCTGATTGACCTCCACGGGCTCCAGACCCATGGGGCAATACTCCACGCAGCGGCCGCAGCGGATGCAGGGGTTGACCTGTGCGGGCTGTGCAGCTGCCTTGCTCAGCAGGATCAGACCGGAAGTGGTCTTGGTGGTGGGGTAGGAAAGGTTCTCCACAGCGGGGCCCATCATGGCACCGCCGGCAACCACCTTGCCCAGCTCGCCCTTCACGCCCACATAGTCCAGAATGTCCTGATAGGCGGTGCCCACGGGCACAACAACGTTCTGGGGCTTTGCGCAGGCATCGCCGTCCACGGTGATGGTACGCTGGACCACCGGCATACCGGTAGCCAGATACTTGCCCAGCGTGGAAACACTGGTCACGTTCATCACGATGGCGCCTGCATCGGCGGGCAGACCGCCGTGGGGCACCTCGCGGCCGAGGCACTTCTCAATGAGGATCAGCTCTGCGCCGGTGCCGTAAACACTGGGCAGGGGCTTGACTTCGATGGTGCTGTCGTCCTTGGTCTTTTTGCACAGCAGGTCGATGCACTCGGGCTTGTTGTTCTCAATGCCGATGATGCACTTCGGGATGCCGGTATACTGCAGCACAGCCTTGATGCCGCGGATGATATCATCGCTGCACTCCAGCATCTCCTGCGTGTCGCTGGTCAGCCACACCTCGCACTCCGAGGCGTTGATCAGCAGGGTATCCACCTTCTGCTTGGGCTGCAGCTTCACATCGGTGGGAAAGCCTGCGCCGCCCAGACCGACCAGACCGCACTCGCGCACGGCGGCAAGGAAGCTGGCCTTATCGGTGACTTCCGGTGCCTTGACAGCCGGGTCTACGGTCTGCTTGCCATCGGTCTTGATGACAACAGAATCACACATACGGCCATTGGACAGACGGAAAGCTTCCACTGCAGCTACCGTACCGGAAACGCTGGAGTGGATGTTTGCGGAGACAAAGCCGCCCGCCTCACCGATCTTGGTGCCGACGAACACTTCATCGCCTTTTTTCACCAGCGCCTTGGCGGGTGCGCCAATGTGCTGGCTCATAAGGATGCGTACCTGCGCGGGCAGAGGCATCGGGACAGGTTTGCTTGCAGCAGTTGCCTTGTCATGCGGCGTATGCGCGCCAAGCGCCGCACGTTTCAGCTTGTTCAACATGGATTTCAAATCCCCCATTCTGCTTGAATTGCCATCCCCTCGCCCATGCAGGCGCACTGGTACAGGGACAGCAGCTGCTTAACACACTTATTGTATCATTTTGGCGCGGGAAGTCAACGACAACACGCCCCAAATGATGAATTTTCCTGAACTTTCTTATTCGTTTTCGACAATTAGTTTTAACTAACCTCCGTATTTTTCTTTTTGTTCTCCCCCTTCTGCCGTTTGCCTTTACTGCGGGAATATGCTATACTATACCTAACATGATAGGCGGAACGTCCCCCGCTCCGCTCCCGAACTTCACAAGGAGGCACCAAACCATGAAAGTTCTCAAAGCTCTGCTCGCCGTCCTCACCACACTGGCTGTCGCCCTGACCGCCATTTTGCTGTTCTGGCAGGATAAAAGCGCTCCGCGCTATATCAAGATCTACGAAAACGAGCAGTAATTATTTCTTGCAAAAACAGCACCCCGGCCAAGCGGTAAAACCGCCCGGCCGGGGTGTTTTTGCGTTGTCCGGCAGACCACACAAAAACGCCGCCGACTTTTCGTCAGCGGCGTTTGCGCAAAAATACTCAGTAATCCGTCTCACAGCCAAGCAGGAATTTGATGTAGGCAAAGGTGCGCTCCCGCCCGAGGTCCCGCACCATGCACAGCAGCTTTTCCAGCAGTGCGCGGGTCTCCGGGTGCATCAGGTAGTGATCCTTGCTGCGCTGGTAGTACTCCCACGCGGAAGCATCGGTGTATTTGTCGCCCAGATAGATCTGGCTTGCCGCTACCCGGTCGCACACCATCTCGCAGACGTACCGCAGGGGGATCTTCATGCCGGTCAGGCCGGTCTTGGTGGTGCTGTAATCGATCCAGTATTCCAGATGATGCTTGTTGCGCCCCTTGTGGTGCAGCCACGCCGAGGTGTAGCCTTTGGCTTCGCGCTCGGCCTCGTTGGGGCTGTGGTCGCCCTGATAGTAGATGCACCCGGGGATGAACTCGGTAGGGCTGTACTTGCTCAGGTCGTGGGCAAGCCCCTGTTCATACAGCCCGCATTCAAAGCAGTATTTCATCACCAGCAGCTTGTGCCGGGTGATGGTCTCGAAATGACCCTTGATGTTCATGCTGTTATTCCCTCCACTGCACCGTGATGCGTCCCTCTTTCAGCCCGCGCAGATCATCGCTTTCGGAAAAATCCTCCCGGTCCATGGTCAGATTGGGGTTGTAGTAGGGGTCATGCAGGATGTTCGCCTTGCCGTGCACATCGTACAGGCGCTGCTGCTCGGCGGCAAAGCGCCGTGCCTTTACCGGGTCTTTTTCGTCCCCGCCGCGGCTCTTGCTCTCGTAGTGGGTCAGCTGGGCGTAGGGCGTCCACGCAATGCGATAGCCCGCATCCCGCACCCGCAGACAGAAGTCCACATCGTTGAAGGCCACCGCAAAGGCTTCGTCCAGCCCCTTTACCTCGTCCCACACGCTGGTCTTTACCAGCAGGCAGGCACCAGTAACGGCAGAAAAGTCCTGCACCGTGGCGGTGCGGAACAGATACCCGCTGCCGCCGGCCTTTTTGTACTTGTGGCTGTGTCCCGCGTAGCCCCCCAGCCCGGTAATGACGCCCGCGTGCTGGATGGTCTCGTCCGGGTAAAAGAGCATGGCACCGCACACTGCCGCCCCGCCGGGGTGGGCGCACTGACGCAGAAGCTCGGTGAGCCATTCGCCGCTGCGCACCTCCACATCGTTGTTCAGCAGCAGCAGATACTCGCCGGTGGCGTATTTGCGGCCAAAGTTGTTGATGCCGGAAAAGTTGAAGCCTTTTTTCGGGTAGGTGACCACCCGCAGACCGTCGTAGCGCTGCTGCGCCTTTTTATAGTAGGCAAAGGTGGCGGGGTCGGTGGAGTTGTTCTCCACTACGATGACCTCAAAGTGCTCCCATTCGGTCTTTGTCCAGATGCTGTGCAGGCACTTTTCCAAGTCCTCGGTGTGGTCCTTATTGGGGATGAGGATGCTCACCTTCGGTTCGCCCACGATGTCCCACTTCACCCGGTAGGTGCTGGGGAACAGACCGTCCTCCACCGTGCCGGTGCGCCCGGTGCGGGTCAGGTGGTCTGCCAGCGCCTTTTTAGCCGCTGCCGCCACATAGGGCTTGGCATCGGCACCACCGGAGGTAGACCCCGCGTGCACCCGCCAGTAGTAGAGCACCTGCGGCACATGGGCGGCACCGCCGGTCTTTTCCAGCAGCCGCAGGAACAGGTCATGATCCTGACTGCCGTCGCATTCCGGGCGCTCACCGCCCAGCTCGTCCCACAGGACTTTTTTGAACACCGCCAGATGGCAGATGTAGTTGCAGCACAGCAGGTAGTCCGGGGCGTAGTCCGGCTTGAAGTGCGCCACCATGGGGCGGCGGATGCTCTTGGTGAACAGCGCTTCGTCGCTGTACAGAAAACCGTCCGGTTCTCCGCGCTGCCGCAGCTGCAGGATGGCCTTGCCCATGGTATACAGAGCATGGGGTGCCAGAATGTCGTCGTGGTCTGCCAGCGCCAGATATTCCCCTGTTGCCAGCTGTGCGGCAGCGTTGGTGTTGGCGGCAATGCCCTTATTTTCGATCTTTTTGTATACGATCTGTTGATTCTTTTGCTGATATTCCTTTACGATCCGCTCCACATCCCCGTGGGCGGCGTCCGAAGCATCGGCAAGGCAGAGCTGCCCGTTGGGCGCAGTCTGCCCCGCAAAGGAATCCAGAAACTCCCGCAGGTATTTTTCAGGGGTATTATACAGCGGGGTCAGCACCGAGATGGTGGGCAGACCGCAGTCTGCCGCCGTTTTGCCTGCCATCTCTGCACGCTGCGCTTCCAGCACCTTTTTGGCGGGCAGGTAGCGTGCGCGTTTGCCAAAGCAGCGGCGTTTAACAAAGCCCGCACCGCGCATGACCATGGTGGACAGACCCTCGTCCTTTGTCAGCTGCACGGCATAGCCGGCAAGCTCCTTGGCGCGTTTCAACCGTACGTTCATATCAGACCTCGCCGCGCTGAGTCGCCTTGTAGGCGGCGCAGACTGTTGCGGTGTCCCCGTTCATTTTCAGGTGGCCGTGGCTCAGCCATGCCACCTTGGTGCACATCCGCTCGATCTGCTCGATAGAGTGGGACACCAGAATGACCGTGGTACCGCCCGCCATCAGCTCCTGCATCCGCTTTTCGCACTTCTGCTGGAACAGGAAATCGCCCACCGACAGCACCTCGTCCGCAATGAGGATATCGGGCTTGGTGATGGTGGCAATGGCAAAACCAATGCGCGCCACCATACCGGAGGAGTAGTTTTTCAGCGGCACGTCCAGAAAATTTTCCAGCTCGCTGAATTCCACGATCTCGTCAAATTTTTCGTCCAGATACTTGGGCGAAAAGCCCAGCACCGTGCCGTTGAGATAGATGTTCTCGCGGGCGGTCAGGTCCATATCAAAGCCCGCGCCCAGCTCGATGAGCGGGGCGATGGTGCCGTTTACGGTCACCTTGCCCTTGCTGGGCTTGTACACCCCGGCAATGGTCTTGAGCAGGGTGGATTTGCCCGAGCCGTTCAAGCCCACAAGGCCGTAAAAATCGCCGGGCATAATGTCCAGACTGACGTCCTTTAAAGCGTAGAACTCATCGTATTGCAGCCGTCCCTGCACCATGGCCAGAAAGTACTCTTTCAGACTCTCATGCTTTTCCTTGGAAAGGTTGAAGCACATGGAAACATTGTCCACTTTGATGATCGGTTCCATTGTTCACCCTCCTTAAATATGCAGCACAAAGCGATCCTGCGTTTTGCGGAACATCCACAGTCCCACCACCATGGACAGCACGGCGCAGATACCGCAGACAAGGAACATATTTACATCCAGGGGGATGCCCCACATCACCGTGCGGCGGAAGCCCGTGATATACCAGTACATGGGGTTCAGCTTGATGATCTGCTGCATATTGAAGCCGCCGATGGAAAAGGTCATCTGGGTGGGGTCGTAGAAGATGGCGGAGAAATACAGCAGCGCGGTGACGAACACGCTCCAGATATGCATGATATCCCGGAAGAACACGGTAGCCGCCGCCAGGAACATACTGACCCCGAGACTGAAGAAGAACAAGGTCACCAGCGGATACAGCGCTTCAAAAATAGTCAGATGGAAGGGCGCGCCGGTAAAGATCATGACCAGCAGCAGCGCCACAAAGCTGAACACGCAGTTCACCATGGCAAAACAGCATTTTTCCAGCGGGAAGATATACTTGGGGATATACACCTTTTTCAGCAGCGGGGCGGCGCTGAGCACGCTGCTCATGCTGGTGGAGGTAGCTTCGTTGAAGAAGTTGAACAGCAGCTGACCGCACATCAGAAAGACGGCAAAGTTGTCGATGCCGCTGCCCCGCATATCCATCAGGCTGCTGAACACCGCCCAGTACACAAGGCACATCAGCAGCGGGTTCAAAACGCTCCACACCACGCCCAGCACGCTGCGGCGGTATTTCAGCTTGAAATCACGGCTTACAAGATTCCACAGCAGATAGCGGTAGCGCCAGAAGCCGTTCCACATCCCTTTGAGTTTTGCCACGGGCGATCACCACTTTTCAAAATACTCGAACTTCTGGGCGGCAAAGGGCTCGTGCAGCTTGTCCTTTGCGCTGGTCTTGTGCTCGCAGCCGCAGTCCGGCCACTGCACGTTGACGGTGGGGTCGTCGTAGGGGATGCCGCCCTCGCTGGTGGGGTCGTAGACATCGGTGCACTTGTAGCAGAACTCTGCCACATCGCTCAGCACCAGAAAACCATGGGCAAAGCCCTCCGGGATATAGAACATCTTCTTGTTGTCCTCGGAGAGGGTGACGCCCACCCACTTGCCAAAGGTAGCGCTGTGGGGACGGCAGTCCACGGCTACGTCATACACCTCACCCTTGGTCACGCGCACCAGTTTGCCCTGGGTATGGTTCTTCTGGAAGTGCAGCCCGCGCAGCACGCCCCGGGTGGAGCGGCTCTGGTTGTCCTGCACGAATTCCTTGTCGATGCCGGCCTCTGCGAACTGATCCTTCTGGTAGGTCTCCATAAAATAGCCGCGGTCATCGCCGAACACCTGCGGCTCAATGACCACCACGCCGGGGATCTCGGTCTGCGTAAAAATAAACTTGCCCATGATATTGTACCTCTCTTTTTTTCTGAAAGTTTTTTCTTTATCTGGAAAAGTCTGGTTTTGAACAGGCTTTTACGCTTTGTTATGGTGCTTTGCCGTTTTGCGGCGCTTTTTCAGGCGGGCGTGCAGCCGCAGCACCAGCACCGTGACCACGGCTGCGCCTATGGTACACCCCACCGAGATGCCCGCCAGCAGCCATGCGCTGCTGCCCGGCTCAACGTCCTTGGCAGTATCCAGCTTTTTGCCGGCGCTCTGCTCCAGCAGCTCGGCAAGACCGGTGATCTCGGCCTTCACCCGCACGCTGGTACTCTCCTGCTTTGCGCCGCCGTTCAGGGTATACACCGCATACACGGCGGGTTCTGCGCCCAGCAGATACTGCTCCGGCAGCTCCAAATCCACGGTCACATCCTGCGCGGATAAGCCCTCGGCCAGCAGCAGCTTCACCCCGGGGTCGGCCACCGTGACCGTACCAAGGCTCTGCCCGCCGCCCGCCACTGCCAGCTGTGCGGTAACGCTGCCGCCGGGCAGCTGGGTGTAGTTTTTGTAGGTGGCAAAGGCGTAGTCCAGCAGGGTGCGCACATCATTATATTTGTCGGTGCTCAGCTGGCTTTGCATCGTCACACAGATCAACCGCACCCCGTCCTGCTCCGCCAGACAGACATAGCTGTACCGGGCGGTGTTGGTGTAGCCCAGCTTGGAGCCCAGCACGCTGCCGATGTGGTAGCGGCTGGAGCCGATGCGGATCTTATCCTGCTGGGAGAAGTAACGGATCACCGGCTGGATGTTGGTGGACTGCATGGTGTACATCTTGTTGCGGGTGAACACATCCTCAAACCCCGGCTGCTGCAGCGCCCAGCGCAAAATCTGCGCCATATCATAGCAGCTGGTGTAGTGATCCTCATCGCTGATGCCGTGGGGGTTTGAAAAGTGGGTGTGGGCAAGACCAAGCTCTTCCACCTGTGCATTCATGGCCGTCACGCCGTCCGCGATGGTGCCGCCGCCAAAATACTCTGCCAGCAGGTTGGCTCCATCGTTGGCGCTGGCCATCTGGGTAGCGTACAGCGCATCCACCAAGGGGACTTCCTCCCCTTCCCGCAGGGCGATATGGCTGGAATCCGTGCCCGCCAGCGAATAGACATCCTCGTGGCTCACGGTCAGCTTTACGTCGTCCCAGTCTCCCTGCGCCTTTTCGCAGGCAAGACCAAGGGTCATCACCTTGGTAATGGAGGCCGGGTGCAGCTCTTCGTCCATATTCTGCTGCGCCAGCACAAGGCCGGTGTCTGCGTCCATAATGCAGTAGCCCCGAGTATTGGCCAGCGCCGGGCCGGCTGCTGCCGCGCCGGGCACCAGCACAGTGCCTATCAAAAGCAGCACAGTGCACAGTGCTGCGGTAAATTTTTTCATCTGGTATTCTCCGCTTATCAGTTTTATGCCGACAAGGCATCATTTGAAGTATACCACATTTTTTCCCCGCTGAAAAGGGATTTACGCATTCCTTTGCCCCAGCAGCACCGGCTGCAGCTGCTCGCCCCGCAAAGCGGCGTCCACGGCGGCGGGCAGCAGGGCAAGATCAGCCTTCAGGCTCTGAGGCTTGGCAAAGGGGTCGTCCTGCCCGTAGGGCACAAAGTAATAGTGCTTGCGCTGGCACAGCCGCGCCATGTTTTCGCCGGAAGCGCCAAGGCCATCGTTGGTGGAGACTGCCAGCACCACCGGGCTGCCCACCCGCAGCAGGCTTTTGGCGGCAAGGGTCACCGGCGTATCCGAAAGCCCTGCCGCCAGCCGCGCAAGTGTTGCGCCGGTGCAGGGCGCAACCACCAGCGCCTGCGCCAGCCGCCGGGGGCCCAGCGGCTCCACCGCCTGCAGAGTATCCAGCACCGGCTGCCCGGCAACAGCCTGCAGGCGCTTCCGCCAGCTCTCCCCGGTGCCGAACCGGGTATCCTGCTGCGCGGCAAAGCTCATGACGGGCAGCAGCGTCCAGCCCTGTGCCGTCAGCGCCTGCGCCGCACCCAAGGCGTCCTCCAGCGTACAAAAGCTGCCGCACACCGCAAACGCAAGACAGCCCTTTTTCTCTGTGGTCATACCGTTCCCTCCCGCTCCTGCAAAATGGCTTGCACCGTGCGTGCCAGCGCCTCCCCTGCCGTTTCCGGTGCCCAGACCGTCGGCAGGCTCAGCGCGTGCAGCGCCGTGTGTCCCAGCCGCCGGGCGGCGGCAAAGTCTGTGCCGCCGGGCTTGGAAGCCAGATCTACGATCAGACTTTTCTTTGGCAGCGCTGCCAGCACCTGTGCCGTCAGCACCGGCGCGGGGATGGTGTTGACCACCGTATCAAAGGCGGCAGCTTCTGCGGCAAGCTCTGTCAGCGGCACCGCCCGCAGACCCAGCTCCTCTGCCATTGCCCTCTGCACCGGGCGGCGTGCCGCCACGGTCACCCGCGCGCCCAGCGCCGCCAGACGCACCGCCAGCGCCCGCCCCACCGGGCCAAAGCCCAGCACCAGCACCGCCGCGCCCCACAGGGTACGGCTGCGCCGTTCCAGCAAAATGCCGATGCAGCCCTCGGCGGTGGGGATGGCATTATACACAGTCAGCTCCGGGCGGGCAAAGTAGTCCACCAGCTCCACCCCCGCCGCCCGGGCGATGGACAACGCACTCTCCGTCACCTTACCGCCCAGCGCCAGCGCACCGGGCTTTGCCGCGCCCAGCAGCTGCGCCAGCGGCAGACCGGACTGTTCCAGCGGGAGCGGCAGCAGGATGCAGTCTGCCTGCGGCAGCTGCTGCACGCCGCCCACCGTATACCCTGCCCGCGCCAGTGCACGCCCTGCCGCCGCCTGCCGGGCATCGCTGCCCACCACCGCAAACCGCTTTGTCTGTCTCATGCCGTCATCTCCCCTTTTCCGCTGTGCGCCATCCTATGCAGGAAGATGAAAATGCGTGAGGGGGACAATTTTGAATGCGCTCCGCGTTGCGGGGCACCCCTTCCGTCATCGCCTGCGGCGATGCCACACTCCCCCTTTTGTCACCTACGGTGACATCTTCCCCCGGAGCGGGGGAAGTCGGCCCTCAAGGGGACGGCTTTTGTGCTGGTCGGAAACTTTGCGGTATCGTCATAAGGCGTCCCCTTGGGGGAGCTGCCGAGCGTAGTGAGGCTGAGGGGGTAATTTTCCCGTGAAAACGCAATGCCGGGCAGCCCGCAAGCTGTCCGGCATTGTGCTATTTTAACGCGCCTTTTTCCTGCGCCGGAGCTTGCGCACCAGCTTACGAAGCAGCAGCACAAGGCATACCACCAGCACAACGGCGGTGAGAATGATGCCAAGGAGGATAAAGGTAAAGCGGTTGGGCTTTTTCAGCAGCGCGGAAAGGCTGCGGCTGTCCTCCACCTTTTTGCGGTCGTGCAGGGTGCTGTAATAGTCCGGCACGTTGCCGATGCCGTCGCCGTCGGTGTCCTCGAACGACGCCATGTACCGCGCAATGGCGTCCCAGCCCTTCAGCTCTTTGCCGTTTTCGGTCAGGATCACATCCTCAAAATCTTCGATGGGTGTGCCGTCGGCGTACTTCGGCACGATGGACAGAATGCCGTAGGACATATCCGTCACGGCACTCAGCATCTGCCCGCTGTAAAGGTCGGCCACGATGCGGTACAGCTTGTCGTCCTGCAGTTCCACGCGCTGCCCGTCCTTGACCAGATAGACGTCCGTCACCTTGTTCAGCAGCAGACGGTGGGGGTTGTAGGTAAAGTTCAGGCCGCTGCAATACAGCCGCGCGGTGGTCATGAAGTCTGACACGGAAGCGTCGATCTCGGCGGCGGTGCGCAGTTCCTTGCCGGTGAGATAAACCTCGATGAGGGGATAGCCCGGCACGCCGTCCGCGCCGATGCCCAGCGAGAAGGAGTTGAACACCTGCTCCACCGTGATATCGCCCCGGGCGTAGGTGTCGCGCACGGTGCCGCTGGGCACGACTGCCAGATCTACCGGTACGCCGTCATAGTCGGCGGCGTTCTCCACCGCGTACACGTAGGCGTCCGCGATGAGATCGCCCAGATTGTGCTCGGTGTGCACCTTTTCCAGATCCTTCAGATTGGAGAAAACAACGTCATTTTCTGCCAGCACCTGATCCTTGGTGTAGCCGAACTGCGCCAGATAATCCTCGTCCACCGTGTCCATAAAGCGGTCGATGACCTCTTGCGTTTGTGCATCGGCGGGGATGTCGGCGGTGATGGGGATCAGCTGGTAATCGGTCACCTGCCAGCGGCCGTCCGCTTTTTGTGCCATGGTAAGGCTGCCCAGATTTTTGCCGTATTCGCCGCAGGAGACCACATAGGTGTCCCCGTGCCGGATAGGCTGCTGGATGCGGCTGTGAGTGTGCCCGCTCAGGATGAGGTCAAGGTCAGGTACACCCTTGGCCAGCAGCTCGTCCTCAGACTTTTTGGGATCGTCCCATGTACCGCTGTGGGAAACGCAGACGATCATATCCACGTTTTCGTTCGCCTTGATCTCTGCCACGGTGGCCTTTACCGCCTGTACCGGGTCCTTGAATTTCAGCTCGCAGGTGGGCGCACAGGAAAGGGCGTCCTTGCCGAAAACGCCCACCACGGCAATGCGCACATCACCCTTCTGCAGCACGGTGTAGTCCTGCACGCCGTAGGCGGCAAAGGCGTCCTTGAGCAGCTGCTGGCCCTCGGTAAGACCAGCGCTTTTCATAGCGTCCCAGTCCACATTGCAGACCACGATGGCCGGGACGGCATCGCCGGAGGTGCGGGCGCTGGTAAGCATATTGGCAAGCCCCTTGGAGCGGTAGTCGAACTCATGGTTGCCGAAGGTGGTCACATCGTAACCCATGCAGCCCAGCATCCGCAGCTCTGCAGCCTGTGTTTCAAACACCGTCTGGATCAGGGTGCCCATGGAAAAGTCGCCGCCGTCGATCACAAGGGTGTCCGGGTCTTTGGCGCGCTGCGCCTTGATGAGGGTGTTGGCGCGGGCAAAGCCGCCGATGTCCGTCTCCTCGTCCTCCACCACGGTGGTGAAGGTGTTCAGGTGGGAGTGGGTGTCGTGGCTGAACAGGATGTCCAGCGTTTTGCCCGTCTCCGGTGCCTGCCCATAGGCGGCGGGGATGCCCAGCAGCACTGAAAAAAGCAGCAGCACAGCCGCCGTCATGGCAAAAAGTTTTTTCATGGCGTGTTCTCCTTTTGTTGCGTCCTTATTTTTTTCGGCTCAGCCGATTTTTTACAGCATCGGAAAAGCAATACCACTCTATAAAAATCAACCATCCGTCCATTATTTTAGCATAAGTGCACAAAACAGACAAGACGGCAGTTGCCTTTTTGCGATGATATGCAACCATTTTGGAGAATCCGCCTTGTTTTGCTTACGCTGGCACGCACGCTCAGGCGCTATCGGGTCAGCCCTCCCTTTTTGTCGCTGCGCGGTGCCTGCCGCCCCTGCCGCCAAAGAGAAACGGGCTGCTGCACGTTTTGTGCAGCAGCCCTTTGCTCGTTTTACTGTTTTGCCAGCTGTTTATCCAGCCATGCGGCGATATCTGCAAAAACCTCCAGCTTGTTGGTCTCCAGCAGCAGCTCGTGGCGGGCACCGGGGTAGAAGATGCTTTCAATGTTCAGCACACCGGCGTCCTTCAGGCTCTGGATGGCGCGGCGCACGCCCTTGCCCTGCTCGCCCACCGGGTCGGCATCGCCGGAGAGGAAGAGCAGCGGCAGGTCTTTGGGCATCCGTTCCAGAAAAGCCGGGTCGTGCAGACGCAGGATGCCGCTGAACATACTGTAATAGGCGTTCAGCGTAAAGGTAAAGGTGCAGCGCTCCTCGGCCAGATACTTATCTACCTCGGTCTGGTCGCGGTTGAGCCAGTCATGGGTGGTGCGGCCCTCCAAGCCCTTGTTGTAGCCCATAAAGGAAAGGTTGGCCACAAAGCTGCTGCGGTAGTGCCAACCGTGAAAGACTGCCAGCACCCGGCAAAGGGTCTTGGCTGTCTTGACCAGCGCCTTGGGCTGGAAACCGGTGCCCATGATGATGGCGCCGTCCAGCTCCCTGCCGTACTCGCACAGGTACTGCCGGGCATAGAACGAACCCATGCTGTGCCCCAGCAAAAAGTAGGGCAGGTCCGGGTAAAGCTGCTTGGTCAGCACGGTCACAGCGTGCAGGTCGGCCAACACAGCGCGGTTGCCGTCCGGCTCAGCAAAATAGCCGTAATCCTCTTTGGTGCGGATGGACGCACCATGTCCCAGATGGTCGTGCCCGGTGACCAGAATGCCCCGGTCGGCCAGATATTCCGCCAAGGGGCGGTAGCGGTCGATGTATTCCACCATGCCGTGGGACAGCTGCAGCACCGCCCGCACCTGTCCCTCCGGGACGCAGCGAAAGCCGTGCAGGGTGCGCCCCGGCACGGTGGAGGGAAGGGTAAAGTCGATGAACTGACTCATGGAGAGAGCCTCCCTTCTGAGTTACAGTGCGCTGAGCTTGCGGCGGCAGGCGGCACAGATGCAGTAGCCGCCGAACTGGATGGCCTGCTCGTCCACCTCGCCGCAAAAATCGCAGCTGCCGGCAGGGCGGTGCTTTTTCAGGACGATGGCGTCCCCATCCACAAAGATCTCCAATTTGGTGTCGGTGTCGAGGTGCATACTGGTGCGCAGTTCCTTCGGCAGAACGATCCGTCCCAGCGAATCAATGCCGCGGACGATGCCAGTGCTTTTCATAGTATTTCATTCTCCTTCACTATTCCTTCTTAGCAACCACTGACACAACAGGAAAATTGTGCCAGCGTTGATAAGCTTAGTATACAAAAAATAACACCTTTCGTCAATGATTGCGTGTTAATTCGACAAAAAGCAACCTTTTGCACGTAAAGGTGGGGAAGGAGGTGGTAGCCCGTGGATGTTCTCTTTTGACACCAAAAGAGAAGAAAGGTGCGGCGGTGCCTGCAAGGCATGAAAACCCCAGTGGGGCTTTCAAGTCGCAGACCGGTTTGCGCAGCAAATGCTGTGCGTTCAGCACAGCAAGGTCACAGCGATTTCGACGCGCTGGAGCCACCCCCTCAGGCTCACTCCGTTCGCCAGCTCCCCCAAGGGGACGCCTTTGGGTTGTGACGGAAACTTTGCCGCCGCCACTGAAGCCGTCCCCTTGGGGAAGGTGGCATCGCCGTAGGCGATGACGGAAGGGGTGCCCCCTCCCGTGAAAATGCAATGCCGGAGCGTCCTTAGACGCTCCGGCATTGCTCTATTAAAAATAACCTTTCCTCTGCTTATGGCCAGAGCGCAGCGGAGGCCATTCCAAACCCTCTCAGCTCAGCTCCACAGGGGCTTCGGGCTGGTTCTCCACGCGGGCGCTGGTGCGTCCCTCGGGGCGGATCTCTCCGGCCGCGGTCAGCGAGATCTTGGTCAGGGTGGGGCCTACCAGCTCGTACACCAGCACCGAGAACAGCACCACGTTGCGCACCATGTGGCCGTCCGACAGCTCGGCGGCTGTGGCAGCCATGCCCAGCGCCACGCCTGCCTGCGGCAGCAGGGTGATGCCCAGATACTTCTGGATGGCGGAGCTGCAGCTGGTGGCGCGGCAGCTCAGGTAAGAGCCGCTGATCTTACCGGCAGAGCGCGCCACGATGTACACCACGCCGATGAGCAGCACCATGGGGTTGGTGAGGATGGTCAGATCCAGTTCTGCGCCGGACAGCACGAAGAACAGGATGTTGATGGGGGACACCCAGCGGTCCAGACGATCCATCAGCTCGTCCGAGGTGGGGCAGACATTGCAGAACACGGTGCCGGTCATCATGCATACCAGCAGCAGCGAGAAACCGCAGCGGGTGCCATTGATCTCAAACTCGGTCATGGACAAGCCCACCGTCAGCAGCACAAAGGCCACCGACAGGCTCATGCGCTTGGAGCGGGAGTGGAAGTAGACCTCCAGCAGGTTCAGCAGGTAACCGGCAACGGCACCCAGCAGCAGGGACAGCAGGATCTCCATGAGAGGCTCCACCACCACGCTGAGCAGGTCCATGTGGCCCTGCTCCAGGGCATTGGCCACCCCGTAGGAGGCCGAGAACAGTACCAGGCCCACAGCGTCGTCAATGGCTACCACCATCAGCAGCAGATGGGTCAGGGGACCCTTGGCCTTATACTGCTTGACCACCATCAGGGTGGCAGCCGGGGCCGTGGCTGCGGCAATGGAACCCAGGGTAATAGCGGACGCCAGGGACAGCACCTGGGGGAACAGCAGATGCACCCCCACCAGGGCCACGTCCACCAGGGCGGTGGTGATCACCGCCTGGGCGATGCCCACGGTAATGGCCTGCTGGCCCATGCTCCGCAGGGAGCTGAGCCGGAACTCGTTGCCGATGACAAAGGCGATAAAGCCCAGTGCCACCTGGGTGACTACGCCGTAGCCCTCCACCTGCTCCAGGGAGCCAAAGCCGATGCCCAGGCCGCTGAGGCCCAGCCGCCCCAGCACAAAGGGGCCCAGCAGCAGCCCGGCCACCAGATAGGACGTGACCGCCGGAAGATTTACCGCCTTGGCCAAACGGGACATAAGCAGGCCTGCGATCAAAGCGATGGACAGGCAGATCAACATTTGTTCCATGTGTGTTCTCCTGGAGCAGAGCGGTTCCGCAGCCTGCCCCATTTCCTCCTTATTTTATAAACTTCTCATTCCAGGGCCGTGCAGGAAAGGGAATGCGCCCAGGGGAAACCTGCACGGCAAAAAACGCATACTATACCAGTATACTCTCCGCCAAAAGAAAAAGCAACCACTCACCGCACTTTTATGAAAAATCAAGGCGGACAGCAAAAAAGCTCCCCCGACATCGGGGGAGCAAGAGACACCGCAGTGCCTATCCTTAGTTGAATTTGAACAGCTTCCGGGCCAGACGATAGCACCCCAGCACCACTTTGTCGCCGCCGGGGACGCTCACATTGGTCACACCGCCCAGGCTCAGCACCACCGAGCGGTACACCTTGGGGCTCACATGGTCCTTCAGGTACTGCCACAGTTCCTTCTTTTTGGTGTAGGCCTCTGGGGTGCCGTCCAGCAGCAGGAAGATGTCGCTGACGGTCATCATCATGGACAGGTAGTGGAGCATATAGGCCCGCAGACGCTTTTCATGCTGCAGGGCGTCCAGATCCTGACAGTCGATCATGTGCTTGGTGACCCGCAGCTGCTGGTCCACCCGTTTGACCATGACGCTCTCGTTGACGCTCTGGTCCGCACGGCCGATAAAATAGCGGTACAGGTCCAGGTCCATATAATACATGCTCTTGACATAGGGCAGGGGCTGGTACACAAAGATGTTGTCCACATAGAAGGTGTGCTTGGGCAGCACCATGCCGCACTGGCGCAGCACCTCGGTGCGGTACATGACCGAGTGCATCAGCAGGTTCTGATCCGGGCGGAAGTGCCGGACGTGCACCCAGTCGAACAGGCGGTTTTGCGGGAACACGTTGGTGTAGCGCACGGTGTGGCTGGTGCCGTCCTCCACGTGCTCGTACACATAGTTGCAGATCATCAGATCCGGCGCGGTGCCGCGGGCTACCAGCGTAGTCAGGCGCTCCAGCACCTTTTTCAGGGCGTCGGTGTCCAGCCAGTCGTCGCTGTCCACTACCTTGTAATACAAGCCGGTGGCGTTGCGGATGCCCTGATTGACGCCCTCGCCGTGACCGCCGTTCTCCTGATGGATGGCCTTGACGATGGTGGGGTACTTTGCGGCGTACTCGTCGCAGATGGCGGGGGTGTCATCCTTGACGGAACCATCGTCCACCAGAATGATCTCGGCCTGCTCGCCTGCGCTCAGCAGCGTTTCGATGCAGTGACGCATATAGGCTGCCGAGTTGTAGCAGGGCACGGCAAAGGTGATAAGTTTCTGCTGCATATTATAAATGCTCCTTTTTACATTGCATGATCCATGCCGGGCAGTCTGCGGGGGTGGCATGGAGATATGTGTTCTCATTATAGCATTTTCGCGCCTGAAAAGCTATCCTTCCCGGGCAGAAAGAGTGGATATCGCACATTTTTGCGCAAAGTGACGCTTTTTTCTGCCAAAAGTATCGGTTTTGTGGTATACTGATAAGGTTTTGAGCGATCGGCGCGTCAGCGCACCTACTTATATAACGGAGGAGACCATGGAAAACCCGCACAGCATTCTGAAAAAAGTTTTCGGCTACGACAGCTTCCGCCCCGGGCAGGAGGAGATCGTCAGCCGCCTGCTGGCCGGACAGGATGTGCTGGCGGTCATGCCCACCGGCGCGGGCAAGTCTATCTGCTATCAGGTGCCAGCGCTGCTGTTGCCGGGCATCACCATCGTGGTGTCCCCGCTGGTCAGCCTGATGAAGGATCAGGTGGGAGCGCTGGTGCAGGCGGGCGTGGCGGCGGCTTTTCTGAACAACAGCCTGACCGACAACCAGAAGGCGCTGATGCTGCACCGCGCCCGGGAGGGCTGGTATAAGATCATCTATGTGGCTCCGGAGCGGCTGGAGATGCCGGGCTTCCAGCGGTTTGCGCAGGAGCGGCAGATCAGCATGGTCACGGTGGACGAGGCGCACTGCATCAGCCAGTGGGGACAGGATTTCCGCCCCAGCTATCTGCGCATCAAGGCGTTTGTGGACAGCCTGCCCAGCCGACCGGTCATGGGCGCGTTCACTGCCACCGCCACCGCCCATGTGCGGGAGGATATCCGCACCCATCTGGCGCTGCGAGATCCTTACGAGGTGACCACCAGTTTCGACCGCCCAAATCTGTACTTTGAGACCCGGCGGGCACTGCCCAGCCAGAAGCCCAAGGAGCTGCTGGAACTGGTGCTCAAGGAGGGCAATCATGCGGGCATCGTGTATTGCAGCACCACCCGGCAGGTGGACGAGACGGTGCAGCTGCTGCAGAGCCGCAGCATCCGGGCGGCAGCCTACCACGCCAAGCTGGACGCGGAGGTCCGCCGGAAGAACCAGGACGATTTCCTCTATGACCGTGTCCAGATCATGGTGGCCACCAACGCCTTTGGCATGGGCATTGATAAGCCCAACGTCCGGTTTGTCATCCACTACAACATGCCCAAGGACTTGGAAAGCTACTATCAGGAGGCGGGCCGTGCCGGGCGGGACGGCTCTGATGCCGACTGCATCCTCCTCTTCTCCCAGGGGGACGTGCGCACTGCCCGGTTCCTGCTGGAGCATGGGGAGGAAAACGAGGCCCTGTCCGACCGGGAGCGGCAGCAGGTGGAGGAGCAGGGCCGCCGGAGATTGAACGCCATGGTGGGCTATTGCAAGACCCACCGCTGCCTGCGGGGGTACATCCTGGACTACTTCGGCCAGGAGCACGAGGAGGAGTGCGGCAACTGCGGAAACTGCTCCGCCGCCACGGTGGAGCAGGACGTGACGGTGCAGGCCAGAATGGTCCTGTCCTGCGTCCAGCGCATCCGAAACCATTTGGGCTATCCCCTGGGGGCGGCCATGGTCATCCGGGTGCTGCGGGGCAGCGGGGACAAGCGGGTGAAGGAGCTGGGGCTGGACAGCCTGACCACCTATGGCCTGCTGCGGGACACGCCCCGGGCACAGGTCCACGAGCTGATGGACTATCTGGAGGAGCAGGGCTGCCTGCACACCGACCCGGTCTATGGCGGCGGGACCCTGACCCAGCGGGC
>ENA-OWPL01000968-OWPL01000968.1-human-gut-metagenome-genome-assembly--contig:-NODE-968-length-18070-cov-41.180239_pt1 | contig 18070 bp, 18 predicted proteins | sample MGYA00248263_ERZ651844 | MGnify/ENA primary metagenome ERZ651844 (study PRJEB26924, sample SAMEA4378256) | human gut metagenome | biome: human gut; feature: human-associated habitat; material: faeces...
AAAATAGTGCAAACAACCTGGATTAGCTGTTTGCACTATCCCGAAGTGGGGTATTGATATCATACTTTAGAGAATCTCTTTTCTTTTTAAGTTCTGAAAATCTTTTAAAGCTTCTAGCCATATAAGAATACAAGCTATTTATACGATTTTCAGCTTCAGAAATAGTCTCACCATTTTTTGCTGTATCAAAATAATAAACGCCGAATTTACGAGAAAGCAACAATAAATTGCACTCTACATCTCCTAAGTCTATGTCTCCACTATAAATAGGAAACATATAATACAAAAAGCTATTCTCTCCATCATTTAAAATAGAGTTAAGCTTATCATAAATTCGATATGCTAAAGAATCTTTTTGCAATCTATCAATATTACCTATAAACTTCATAACAAAATCTCTTAAATTTTGGTTTATCAATTTTCTATATTTTTAAACATGTGCGAGCAAAGAAAGGTTAAGTTTCAAGCCCATACCATAATATCAGATTAGCGGATGGCTTTCTTCATATTTAACTTCCCCAAAGCGTATAATAAACTATTACCATCCATTTTATACTATATAAGAGCCGCTACTTAATCCCATCAAAAAAGTCCACATCATCCAATCTAATACTTTCCTCACGAAGATCCTTACACCAACTTTTGAAAGTCTCACTTTCCTTTTTCTCCTCATCCTCTGTACAGAAAATACGCAGATTGTTATTTTGAAAGAGCAAAGAAGTTTGTCCATCATTCATCTTATGAAGCGTATGCATGATTTCCATCCTAGACTTTTCATTATACGTGAAAATTGTAATGTCACGACCATCCTTACGCTCCATATTCTCCTTACATTGCTGTCTGAAAAAAGACTGGAAATAGTGATAATCATTATCACCTAGTGAATGACCAAAGAAAACCACCTCATCAACATCATGTAAATCATAGGCGATAGGATGGCTTGTGTAATGTGAGTTAAAACTCTTTCGTAAGAAATCATAGTTTCCATCTATCGTATCAACAGAATCATTTATGCCCAATATGGCAGAGTGATCTGTCAAGCAACCATGAACATACTCAAACAAAGGTTCTCTTTCCAGATTCAGCCAATCTGCAAGCCTAGACAAGTCGGTATAATTAAAAGAATAAACTTTTTGAAATGCTCTGTCTCGACATACCAACGAAAAGACTTTGACCGCTAACGATGGATCTTTAGGCTTTTTGTCTTTCTCTACAGAAATCAAATATGAAATCATCGCCTCTACAATTATATTAAAGTCTCGTTCATCTTTCTGTGCAATTTCTGGAATGGCAGTTTGATATCCAGACATATATGGTTGGCTCCATTCTGCGACATAATTTGCCAATTCTCCTTCCAAATCAAACCATCTTTCAATTTTGGATTTTTGATTTAGATGTTCATATAGATCACTATCCAAATCCTTTGGCCAAAATTCACTCTTTGCAAAGTCGGAATAACGAGTATTGCGACCTAAATTCAAATCAAAACCATTGCCTATAATAAGCAATCGATTTGGTATTTTATTTTGTCCCATAAAATATCTCTCCATTATTTTTCAACTCACGATTTTCTCTAGTACCTTATCTGTCAGTTTATTTACACTCACTTCCACATACTTAGTATATACATAAGCCAATATGATTGCTAAAACCAAAGTCACAGCAAACATCAAGCTCACATCCACTAAAGATAAAGACAAGGCATCAGCCATACGGCATGTAATCATATACAACACCATCATGTGAAGAAGATAAATATTCATGGAAATCTTTCCAAACCAACTTATAGGATTTAGACTTAATACTTTTCGAGAAGATGGCAATAAACAAACACATCCGACCAAACAATTTGCACGAATCATATTCCATTCATTGCTTTTTAAAGAAATATCACTTAAACAGAAAACTAACAGAAGCAGAACTGCCATGATATATCTGCCCCCCCCGGAATCCTAAGAATTTATTTCTTGCTGCATATAAAGCGTAGCCAATTACCACATTCACATAATAGAAGTCGCATTTCCATGCAATATAAGTACAAATGGTTAGCAAGTACAATTTAGAACTCCATCTTCTATCTTGCAATAAAAGATCGAGTATTATTACCCACATCGTGCCAAGAAAGACATACTTCAACATCCATCCCACTCTTAATATGGTATAACAACCACCTAAAGGGGCACAGAGAATATTCCCAGGCAAATGCACAAGTGTCTCCGTAGAGTGCATTAACCACTCGTTATTAGTTTTGGCTCCAAATTCTTCTGCATAGAATAGACCAAAAAGATTCAGAAGATACATAGCAACAATAATCACACCCACTGGGATAACCAATCGGAAATATCGTTTCAAGACCATGTATCTGTAACGCTCCAACAGTTTACCTCGATGCTTCTCTATACCATGACAGGCAAGCATAGTACTTAGAATGATAAAAACGGATACTGCAAAGTTTCCATCCCAAAGATTATGTAACACAGGGATACGAAAATTTTCAGATGAAGAAACACCAAATATAGTGACTAGCGTATGCTGAATCACAACAATGATAGCACTTATACCTTTCAAACCATCTACCCAATCTAAACGAGTAGTAAGTATATCATTCTGTCTTTTCATACTTGTATTGGCTTTTTAGGTTGACCATGATAGAAAGGATTCTCATAGCCTCGATAACCAAAGAATCGGCGAAAGAAATACATGATGCGATAGCGCAATAGTTTACTGCCAGTTATTTGCGTGTTTATCATTGCTCCCGAAGTACCACTCATGCCCTCAATTACAGGAGGAATCCAAAACATCCGATGTTTACCACCCGAATGTTTCCAATCCTCTATACTATCATAAAGTACATGCTCGAAATGTCGGCATTGGCTATCATTGATTTCCTCACGTCTTGGAAGAAAGCAATTAGAAAAGAACCTCACGGGAGCTATGACAACTTGGCTTGAAGCCAAATTGCCACCCCAGTCATCCTTATCCAAATTGGCATAGACTGTATTAGAATTATGATAGCGATTAGACAACTCATTGATGTTTTCACACAGCAAGCGACCTGTTACTTTCACTAACATAGTATCTTGTGAGCAAGCTCTTAGAAATCTAGAATGCTGTAATCCATATTCGACAATTGCGGCCTCACCATATCCTTTTCCTCGACCACGATCATAACTATTTCCATCGTATGAAAGAAGTTCTAATCGCCCCTCTTCTATCTGTTTTCTATAGCTGTCTGAGAAATCATAGCCTGAGTTTTCCACCAAAATAATCTTCAAAGTTGTATTAGCAAGATACCAATCAAGAGCCTCCTTATACTGCTTTAATCTTATTTCCGGATTACTCAACTTGGTATATGCCATTCCCTTAGGATTGACACAAGCCGTTAGAAATAGAATCATGTTTTTATCCATAGTTACATACAATCAATATAGAGAGCCCTCCTTATAAAGGATTTAAAGTCAATTATCTTCTTTTTAAAAAAAGATTCATGAGCATTTGCATCATAAAATGATTTAAAGACAGAATATGCTAATTGAGACTCTTCTACAGAAATATCATTAATTTTTATCGGATTGGGATTTAAAACAAAATTGTTAGTTTTTTGTAATCCTTTTCCACAATGAGTGCCAGAACCATCCAAACCACTATTTGTTACCATTGTTTTACCTGGAAACAAATTCAGTTTCTTATTCAAAAACAAGGAAGCATAAAATCTGATATACCAGGAATCAACAAGTCCAACCTTTTGGCAATACAAATTACCATAGCTTCCACAATTTCCACCAAGGTTAAATTTCTTGGTTTTAAATCTCATTTTACGCAACAGACGCTTTGTGTCAGTATCAAGCAAATCCCAACTTCTTTTCCAAGTTGCCCATCCCCAAGGGTGCATAAAATAAAGGAAGAAGGTGTCAGGAAGTAATTTTTGAAAGGGGAAAACATATCCACATATTGTTCCAACTCTGTCATCATCCTCATATTTTTCCAAACCATCATTCATGAACTTCAAGAAATATGGGGACAAAACGAGATCATCCTCCACAACGATTACCTTGCCGTATTGATTGATAACATCCGTGATGCCAGCAATCAAACTATTAGCCAATCCCCAGTTTCTATCACGCTCAATAATTGTGATGTTTTTAAAGCCAGATATGGTATAAATAAACTTTCTATTCTCCTTAACCCCAGCAGCTTTTGCCTCGGTCTTTGGACCATCAGAAAAGATGAAGAGGTCGGAATCTTTTGCCTCTTGGTTTTGAAGCAAAGATTCCACTACCCTTTTAGTTTTGTCAGCACGATTATATGTAAATAGTGCAATTGGTGCGTATGTCATTTATTATAATTTTTAATGATATTTTAGTATTTCATTATTTTCGATTTTATTTGTATGAATATTGTCGGTATCAGAATGCTAAAAAACACCATTAAGCAATAACTTGAAATACCATGACAATGAAAAAATTTTGAGCATAATACATAGCAAATATTTAATACTATCCAATGAGTTACGTAATACTCCATGGAATTTCTCCCAATAAACTGTAAAACAGTACAATTAGGTAATTTCCGAAAAATATTATCGAAAACGATACAACCGGACAAAGAGAATGCAACAGCCAAGAAATAGTTACCACCATCATTTAAACAATTGTCACGAAAATCTATAAAAGATGGACAAAATAGAAAAATGCCAAGATACAAAGCTAAGAAAATACAGAAACTTTTTTTTGTGTATTGCAATTCTCGAAATATATACCCGAAGGAATAAGCTGCCAATCCAAGCGATACGGTAGAGAGATAATATGGATACTTCAAACCAATATAATAAGACACAGACGATATAAGCAAACCTCCACCAAAAAGGCAAATAGGTCTAAAACTTCTTATGTACAACTCATTAAATATGACTTGAACACAATACAAGGAGAAAAGAAACCATAATGGCAAATTGCCAGATATACTTCCACGCAACAATAAGTCTTTAAGAGGTGTAAGAATATAATGTTTCCATCCAATCTCCCCATATACATACATTGCAAAACAGTCCACAATATATCCTACCAAACTATAAACGGCAAAAGGTAGTAATAATTTTTTCGCCCCCCCAATTAGCATTTGCTTTCGTTCTTTTGGCCTATAGTACATACCACTTTTGAAATAGAACCAGAACATAAAGAAAATAATTGGATTTAACCTATTATTAACTGTTAGACCTGCAAAACCTATGGCATGACCTAATATGACACTTAGAATCATCAAACCACCTAATTCATCAACGAAATTTTGTCGTTCCATCACTAATTCTTTGTTTTACATGATTGTAAGATCACAATTCTACAAGTTTTGCAAAATAATGCGGCTTTCATTTATTAAAATTTTGAATGATAAACTTGTGTTTTCCACGTCTTGTCTTAGGAATATCAGATACATATTCTATATTGATAGATATGTTCTTGTATTTGAACACCTCGACAAGCTCTTTCTCTATAGCATCCGTATAAGAATCATCCTTAATGATTCTAACAATAACAACTCCCTCCTCATCCTGCTCAATTTGCCATGCTTTTATATAATCTAACAGATTTAGATTGCCTGCATCAAACAACAAAGCTAAAGCATACACCTTTTGTCCATCATCTGAATATAAAAAGTCACGTGTTCTGCCGAGAAGTTCCTTTAAAATGGTCTCTCCATATTCTGTCTCTCCCCCATAGACAGCCAAGTCTCCTGTCTTGTATCTGATGAAAGGCATTCCTAATATGTTAAAGCCTGTAACCGTAATTTCTCCTACAGATCCTATCGGAACTTGATTGCCATCTTCATCAAGAATTTCAGTAAATCCATAAAGAGGATTGGCATAATATGTTAAATCGTGAGGCTTGCTAACTGCAAATATAGAGCATTCAGTATGACCATATTGCCCCCAAACAGGACAATGCAAGATTGATTCGATATATTTACGATCCTCTAGGGTTGAGCTTTCACTAGTCAAATATATACCTTTAAGCTTAAAATCTAACTTAACATTCTCTTTCTTCACGAATCTACAGAACTCCTTAATGGAAGAAGTAAAACCTCTCAAAAATTTAGGAGAAACCTCATTTAGGGAATCTACATAATAAGGGAAAGTTGAGTCATCCAGATAGCGAATACAATAGCAAATTTTGCCATAAGGCAGATTCTTACCATCAAACCAATATTCATGTTTCTTTAGTTTATCCTCAGCAACTCTATCACCGCCAAAATAAACAATGGTATCACCCCAGCTAAACCCCATTTGATGATAAAGCATCAATTGACAAACGTCTTCAATATAATATGGGGATGCTAGAGAAGGAAACTTCAATGGAACACCTGTAGAACCACCGGTCTCTCTCCAAAAGGCATAATCATGAGGAATTTCATCGCTAAAAATCTTCCAACGATTATCCAATATCGTTTGTTTCGTTATAACCGGGAACTTTTTCAATACAGACTCCACATTTTTTTCGTCTATAACGACATCCCCTACATTGTCTCTGAAAAAATCACAATGCGACAATCCATATTTCAGAATGTTCACAAGCTCTTTTTTCTGAATACTTTTCCATCTGCTTTTTGTCTGCAAATGGAACAATGCCTTTACATAAAATTTGAAATATGTAAGGTCATACTTCATTGAGGCTAAATTCATTTTAATCTATTTTTATTATAAAAAATTATAAACAAGAGACATTAAGTCTCTGAAATTCTATAAGTTTACAAAAAAGTCACAACCATAGTTCTTCTTTGCCCAATCAGAAATAGCATTTATTTGCTTATCATTTCCTGCAATTTCTGCATTTGCATTAGATTTCCACAAGGCATTTTGCTGACTAGAATCAGGCAATACAATATATGAAGATTTCAAACTAGTCTGGACAACTTTTGTTTTCTTCATACGGCTAGCAAAATTAAGCCACATATCGTCAGCGCAAAGACAGGTTTCCTTAATTACGTCATTTCTCAATACAAGTTCATGACATGCGTGAGGAGGATACAGAACACCGCCTACTCCCAATGGATATATATCTATATGTGGTGAGCATTGAGAATAGGCATCTGGCCAAGTCAAAAACGGTTTATCCTTCAACACATAGGCACCATAGTTATAAATTATGCATTTTGAAAACTCTTTGCTCTTACTTATCAAGCCAGATATGGTATGATGGTTATACTGGAGATCATCGTCAATTGTTACGATATTCTTTTCTGGATAATCCTTGAATGCATAGAAGTATTTATTATGACATTTCAAGTTTTCCTCATTAAACTTAATAGTAAGTCCACGCTCTTGCAACTCCTGTATTTCTTGTGGAAGTTCAATGCCCTCAAACTCTGATTCTATCAAATAGAGACAGATTGCATAATTTTCCTTGATGCCTTTTTGGTTTGCAGCCATTTCTATCACTTTCCATACATTTCCAACTCGTGCTGGATAAGTTGTCAGAGAAACAATATAATCGCAGTTTTCTGGCGAACATATCTTTTTCTTCTTCACGTTATGGTAATACCAGCACAACAGGTTATTAAGATGATAAATAGCCGAGAGTATCAAACGACAAATAATTTTTTTTTCACAAAATGCTCCATGCTTGATGATAGAACTATACAGCCCATCTAAATAATCTAAAATATTTGAGAACATATTTTTTATTTTTTCAAATGAAATTTTACTAATATTTTCTTAATCATTGCAAAGACATCGTAAAAGCCCAACAATTGGATATAAAGTACAGAAAATACACAACCGATTGATGCCTTCCATAACATGGCTACAAATGGAACAGAAATTGGAACAAGAGAAGAGAGATATAACACGAAACATAGAGCAACTGCAAACAATGCAGGAGCAACCATATTGCGCAAATATACCCAAAACGAAGACTTTAGAGCAAATTGATACATGATGTAAAAACAAATAAATGTAGTGATAATCATTGCCGCTGTATATGCCCAAGCCAAAGCCTCAATGGTTCCATAGACAATGACACCGACAGCAAATGCACCTAAGGTAAAGAATGCGCCGATAAAGCTATTCCAAAACATTGCTTTTGTATGACCAACTGCTTGAAATATAGAACCACTTGAACATCCCATAATCTGGAAAGGAACACTGATGGCCAAAATCTTGAAGCAAGGAACCGACTGCCCCCACTGATCTCCAAAGAACAGTAATATCAACTCATCCGCACAAAAATACAATATAACGCATATAGGAACACCAACAAAGGCAAAAAATCTCAATATCTGTGTGTATTTTTGATGAATATAGCTCAAATCATCCTGATACTTACTAAAGACAGGAAGCATCACAGGTATAAGAATACCAGACACATATTGCAAAGGCATCAACTGCAAGTTGTAAGACTTATTATAATAGCCCAAGGATTTCATACCCATGTATTTTCCTACAAGCATAGAATCCACATTGCGTGATAAATAGCCAACTATATTTGCAAAAAACTGAAATACAGAGAAAGAGAATATCCTTCGCAATGGATTCCAGTCTATATGAAGTACAAAATGAACCTTTGTGTAATAGCGTAAAACTATCATGGTTGGAATTGTCATAATGGCAGTAGGCAAAACCAATGAAACAGGACCAAAGCCGTGATATGCCATAAAAATAGAAATACCCCCACCAATGAATTGGGAAGCTAGTGATATAATTGTTATCAACTTAAAACGCTGTTCCCTATACAAAATATTGTTTGGCACAGCATTGACACATCCCATCAAGATGTTAAAGCTCATGATTTGGCAGATCAACTTTACTTCCGAATTTCCATAATACTCAGCAATATATGGTGCCGCAAAGAAGAAAGCCACTCCCAATACCAATCCTTGGTAACTGTTGAAAGTGTTGATGCTGTTCATGTCTTCTGACGTCAACGTCTTGTTCTGAATGACGGCAGGACCAATGCCTACATCGGCAAACAAATTGAACAAGGTCAGCATGACCGTTGCCAAAGCCACAACACCATAATTTTCTGGAGTCAACAGGCGTGACAAGATTGTTGAAATCAGAATGGTCATCACCATTCCCGAATACTTGGCTATCGCCATATATATCGTTCCCGAAACTAATTCCTTCTTTAAACTCATATAATTACTTCTTGAATAATCGTTTTTTCATCCAATACAACTTAAAATACTTCTTCGCTATAGATGCTTTCCACTTTAAGGCAACCTCTAATAATTTCTTCAAACCACTTGTTGGCAATGCCTCATCAAACAAGTCATAATAAGGTAGGTATAAATCTCTGTCATCTATTATCTGATTGATGCACATCGCTATGGTGTCATGCTCCTTGGAAAAGCGTTCTTCCCAAAAGGCAAGTACACCTGGCATATAAGGATCCAAATACTTGAAGACATTATGCATGCCGATGACGTAGTTCATACAATAACGAGGATAGAAACCTCCCACCCTCTGAACACACAAAGGCATCTTGTAGTACATCACTTCCTGGCCTGCAATGCCTGTTAAGAGGCAAAGGAACCAACTATAGTCCATCGTATCAGGCTGCAAGTTCAGTTGTTTGCCTCGCAACATGCTGCTCTTACGAAAAACCACAGATGAAATGAAGCTTGGACCGACATTATGCTTCTTCACAAAATCAGAAGCATCTTGATAGCGGACAATCATTTCCTCATTTTCAAAATCATGGCGGAGCAATCTGCCATTGGAGAGCTTTTCAGTAGCCATGATATAGTTAAAGTGGAGCATTCCCAGTTTTTCGCCTCCACTCTTCAAAAGTGGCAAGACTATATCCAGAAAGTTTGGACTTACAATGTCATCGTCACCCAAGAGAAAGACAAACTCAGAATCTGAATGCTCAATTCCGAAAAAGAAATTGTTCATCCAGCCAATGTTTTTCTCTTGCTCATACAAGGTAAACACTTCCTTATACAGATTAGCCAACGATGAAAGTTCCTCAAAGGTGCCATCTTCCGAATGATTGTCCGTAACCAACAAGCGAACCGATTCTTGATGCACCAACACTTGCGGTAGAAGGTACTTTACGTTCTGAACGGCATACTTACAACGCTTATAGGTTGGTATTGCTATTGTCAATAACATATTTCCATTTAATTTTATTGATAATCAGCCAAGGCTTCCACAATGCTTACCTTAGCTACAAAGCCAATCTTAGATTTCAGATTGCCACCATCTAAAGCCAAGTATTTCATACCGACATCTGCACGTGATGCCGTTCCAAAACAATCATCAGGCACGACTTTTCCAAATGTTTGGTGAATCATCAGAACCAACTCTTTCACGGTCAAAGTCTCCTTTCCCTGAATGTTGTACAGACCTGAAGGCAAACTCTGCTCGCATGCTTTCTTTAGAATTTGTGGCACCTCAGACACATGGACATACTGACGCACTTGGTCGCCTGCGGTGAAATGCAACTCCTCATGATTTTTGATAGCATGAACAACGTATGGTATCAATCTTCTAGGATTTTCACCTGCTCCATAAATCGTAGGAATAAAGAAGTGCCAATGAGTGAACTCATGCTGATAGGAAGAAACGAACCGTGTCAGCATTCGCTTACTCACCGTGTAATCATTTGGAGCCTTGCAAGGGGAAGCAAGTATATCTTCCTCTTTAAAGAAGCGATGCTCCTTGGTCTCTCCCATCTCAAACACACTTCCGAAAGTAACAAAGCATCCTTTGTAATCTAATGCTTTCAATTGGTTACAGATGGCAACCGGTACAGTCACATTCAAATGATATATCAACTTGTTACCTTCTTTCAAGTTGGACTGGATGCCTGCGCCACTGGCATAAACTATCATATCCGAATCCAAAAGCACGGAGCAATCCAACTCCGAGTCCATGAAATTGACAGGATGGAAAGTATCACATCCATGCTGCTTGGGAGCTTCCAAACCAAACATATCCAGATTCCATCCTTCCTGAATGGCAAACTTAGCTATTGCGGTTGAAAGGAATCCATTTGTTCCTAAAATACTAATTTTCATTGTTCCCTAAAAATTGATTGATTTCTTCAACACAGATTCCATAAACATCTTCCTCTTTGTAACGTTTATACCAATCTGCCACTAACTGAATGCAAGCATTCATATCCAATCGAGGATACCATCCCAAACGTTTCTTCGCCTTATTGATGTTGAGCATCAAGAGCTTTGCCTCATGCAAGGCATTCGGACCAGAAACATCTTTTAAATTACCCTCACCATAATTTTTCACCAAAGCCATGGCGACATCCCACACAGTGCTTACACTCTCTGCCTCAGGACCAAAATTCCAGCCTTCACAATATTCCGTAGGAGATTCCCACATTTTTTGAGCCAAGAGCATATAGCCAGAAAGCGGCTCCAGCACATGCTCCCAAGGACGAACCGACTTAGGAGAGCGAATCTCTATCGGCTTTTGTGCCTCCAAGGCACGGATGCAATCAGGAATAATTCTATCCAAAGCCCAATCGCCGCCACCGATTACATTTCCAGCTCTTACTGATGCCAATGACACAGTATGTTTCTTACCATAATCCTCAGGATTGAAGAAAGAACGTCTCCAAGACTGGATGGCTATCTCGCAAGCTCCCTTGGAAGAAGAATAAGGGTCATATCCTCCAAATGGGTCTGTTTCAACATAGCCCTCGACTTGCTCCTTATTGTCATAGCACTTATCGGTCGTTATCATCACGGCAGCCTTCACACTTTTAGTTTCCCTGATAGCTTCCATTACATGAATCGTTCCCATCACATTCGTCTCGTATGTCTCAACAGGTATTTCGTATGACAATCGAACCAAAGGTTGGGCTGCTAGATGGAACACTATTTCAGGCTGATACTCATGAAATATCATTTTCATTTTCTCACCATCACGAATGTCTGCACGCAAGTCTGCCTTTATCTTCTTGCCAATGCCAGACAATACATAGTTGTCTCTCTCGGAATATGGTTCAAGACCAACACCAATGACCTCCGCACCCAATTCATGGAGCCAAATGGACAGCCAGCTGCCTTTGAAACCAGTATGTCCAGTGACAAGCACTCGCTTGCCTGCAAAAAAGTTATCAAAAATATCTTTCACCATAGTCTATTTGATTGTATAAGGTATCGTGTCTTTCGGATCATACAACTTATCTGTATAAGCCAAAAGGATAAAATCCTCTTGGGAGTCATTGACAACAATATGGGCTACTTGATTCGGAATGAACACGGTAATCGCCTTGTCCAACGACATCGGAATATCACGGCGCTCATGGGTTTCCATATCCTCCAATTTCAAAATGGCAGAACCTTGAATAAGCGTAAACCATTCCACAGCCTCAGGATGATAGTGTCCACCTTTGGCTTGTCCTGGCTTTCCCATTGTCAAATAGACTTCTCCTGTATGAGCCGGAATGTTCTCTTCTGTGCCTGTTATTGCCTTCAAGAACCATCCTCTCTCGTCCTTCAAAAGTCTGCGAGGAATAATCTTTACCTTTTCTATTTGTGACATAACTGCTATTTTTTATTACCAAACTTTCCATGGAGCCTTACCAGAAGCCCACATGCTTTCCAGTTCCATGTTGTCTTTGAGCATGTCCATCGGCTTCCAAAATCCTGTATGCTTGTAAGCGTGCATGGCTCCATCTGCAGCAATTCGCTGTAGAGGCTCACGCTCAAACATCATGGTGTCTGCCTCATCAGGAATATAATTAAATACATCTGGCTCACAAACGAAAAATCCTGCATTGATCCAGTTGCCCTCCCCATCAGGCTTTTCCTCGAAACTTGTGACTGTTCCTGTAGCTGAGTCGATATGAACAGAGCCGAAACGACCAGCTGGCTTATAGACTGTCATTGACAGGATTTTACCACTATCCTTATGTGCTTGGATTGTGTCTGCGATGTTCAAGTCTGCCACACCATCACCATAAGTCAAGCAAAAAGGTTCCGAGCCAACATACTTTTGGATTTTCTTCAGTCGTCCTGCTGTCATGGTTGACAAACCTGTATCCACGATGGTCACCTTCCATTTCTCGGAATGGTTTTCCAACAACTGAAAGGAATTGTCAGACAAGTCAAATGTCACGTCAGAATTCAACATGTAATAATTCATGAAGTATTCCTTGATGACATTTTGCTTGTATCCAGCACAGATGATAAACTCATTTATTCCATAAGCGGAATAAATATTCATGATATGCCAAAGTATAGGTTTTCCCCCAATTTCTATCATTGGCTTTGGCATGTATTGGGTCTTCTCACTAAATCTAGTGCCAAGACCACCTGCAAATATTACAGCTTTCATAAAATTCTTGTCATTAACTTTATTGGCGGTTGCCATATTGAAAACAAATCATATCTACATTTCAGTTATTACAGAAATACCTCCTCCATCAAGTTTCTTTCATTGCTATAAGCATTGCATCTGAAGGTTCTTTCTAGTACAGCCGCAAGAATCACCCATTTAAATCAGCTATAGACATTAATTTATACATCTTTTTCATCAACAAACATCTCCGAAGATGATTTAATTACACTAATGTCATCACCCGTTTGATAGCTGCCTTTGCTCTCAACTAATACTTCAGCCCAAATATTATCCAAAAGTACACAATAGTTATTCTTATGTTTACCCAAAGTCTTCCCCTTATAAATTGTACCATATTTTAGATTTTGCAATCTAACTTTATTTTTTTGTGTCAAGTCTTTCACACTCAAAAGAATAATATTATTATAAAGATCTATTTTCTTTATAACCATTGGACAAGTATATAAACCATCGAAAAGATTCTTCAAATCTGAGATATAACAACAATCACTTATCTCTGAAACAAAAAGGAGAGCCTCCTCATGTTTATTTTTTCCATATTGAATATCAAACCAAATTCCTCCAGTACCTATTCTAGCAACTTTCAAATGTGACAGAATTTGCCCTTCTGAAAATTTTTCGCTAAATCTCTTTAAAGGCTTTTCAATATATGGTTTAAATGTACCTACTAAAGACAAACCTCTTTCATCTACTTCTAATATTTTTACTGGATATTCTTTACCACGATAAACCTTTAAGCTATTTGCTCCGATAACAGTTTCTGACTTTGGTACAAATATTTTGTATTTTGACTCTGTAGAACCAATAATCCCATAAGCATTTTGGGTCTCAACTTTAATCACCGTACTTTTTTCATTTGGCATATTGTTAAAAAACTCTATATAAGGCGATTTTGACTCCTTACAAGATAAGACAACCAATCTGCGCCGAACATCTATTTTTTTTATTGTAACCGTTATGGTCTGATTCCTTTTTATACTATTTTTTATCGTTTCTATTTCATTATCAAACCATGATAATTCAGAATAAGGAAGTATAGCATATATTCCTTCTTCTAATTCTGTTTCTATACAATGCTCATTCTTGTTAAATACTTTTATTTCTAAACTTTCACCTTCATTAAATGAAATATTATCCCAAGGATTTAACAAAGGATTTAATTTTAGTTCTAGGCAATTATGAATATAATCAATTTCCTTTATTATAAATTCATATTCATTTCCAACTGGAAATAAATCGTGTAAGAAGGCAAAACGACTATAGGTTATATTTCGCCGGTAAGCTATACACTTTTGAGTAGTTCCAGTTACCAAAAGACTTATATAATTATCATCTGCACTTTCTACAATGGCATTGACCTTTGAATTCACCGAGAAACTATTATTAAAAAGATTCTGAGGATTACTTTTTGTTTTTAATGTCGAAGCAAGAATTTTTCCCCCATCAAGTACTCTTAATGGTATAACCTCTAAGGTCATACCAGAAGAATAATAACTTTTAAGTCTTAAATTTTCATTGTTAGTAATTTCTTGTCTTGGAATAACAACTGGTAAATTACAAAAATCACCAATGATCTCATTCCTATATATATGCGTCACAGAACATTCCACAACTTGCTCATTTTGAATACACTCTTCAATTTTTGCATATTTTTTAGCCATATCGCCATCACGTTTTACCTCTATACAATAGCAAATATTATCCCTTCCTACATTATCTTTGTATACCTCAGGTCCATTTAACAGGTCATAATTTCCAGTCTGCATGAGTTGACCATAAACCTTATTTAATATATCTATTTTTTCATTTCTTGCCAAAAGATAAAAAGTATTTATACCATTAGCAAAACCTTCTCGTATTCTTCGCATATAAGGGTCTATGCCTTTTTCTAAAAAAGTTTCATATTTTGCGACTAACAATACAGCAACTTTTAATGTTGACTCATTAAATACTAGTGGAGTAAACTCATCAAAAGTTCTAGATGCTATATTGTAAATAAAATCTAGAAAATCTTTTGATTCATTTACAAGTTTTTCACTTGGGGTTTTGCCAACTAATTTATTCCCCCAAACGGCATACTCACGCAAAAGAACGCGAGTAAACAAACCCTCATCCTCAACCCTTGTTACTTTTCCGAAAGCATCACCATATTTATCAATATCTTCACTACAATTATCTACATACTGAGTAACTATATAATTTTTTTGTGGAGTTCTGTTTAAAAATGCTCTTATTACGGCAAAATCAATAGCGGTTTTTATCCCTTTATCTAAAAAAGGTTTGCTGTTTAAGAGCAAAGTATTCCTAACATATGCAGCTGTGGTATTTATAATATTTTGAGTATTATCATTATCATACTTTAATAGAACTATTGCTTTACCTGGTTCCAAACGCACTTTTCCATGCTTATCAGGCTTAACCCATCTAATAATTAATTCAGGCAAATTGAGTTCTGGCACGATTCGGTTTAGTTTTCTAACTGATAATGCTCCGTTCGTTTCTATGGACAACTTAGTTGAACTTGTTTTAAACCACCCAAATGTAGAAGCCACAAAATATACTATATCATTGAGACAATTTCTAACATTGTTATAATATTTCATTACAACATAAAAAACAAATCCTGCAGTTCCTAAAGATGATAAAATTGTCGTAATTATAGTTTCCATTTTATTTTTCTGAATTTACGCAATCTATATTATCGCAATAAAACTTAAGCTTTATAGTATCACCGTACTTATATGGTATCAGTGTACTAATATTATTAACAGTAATAACTTTTCCACAACATTCACATTTGATGTCTCCATTAATCAATTCCTCATATTGTCCCGTTTGGTTGAGGATTCGAATCAAATCATTAGACATTATTGCATTTACAATTTGCTTTTTCTCTTTCATATATATTTTACTAAAAAATAAAAAGTCTTATATCATAGTTGTTTACACTTCATAAATAATCTGCTTATAATAGCAATCATTTTAATTTTGGAGACATATACTTTCTATTACTTGCAGAATATTGTCTCTTTCCATTTACAAATATCACTTCAGGTATGTACTCACCTTTTGTTTGCATGTCCGCTTGTACCTTTTCTATTTGACTTTTAATTCTCTCATAGGAATCGTCTTCCATAATGATCATAAATATGCCACTGTCTGCTTTTTCTGCTTGCATATATGCAGCCAATTGGGTTCTATAACCATGTATTAAGTTCGCATTATTCGAACGTTTGATTTCTATAACAGTATTTGCTTTTGATCCACGAGTTATGTGGAAGTCAATTTCTCCAACACCAGGATTATCTTCTCTAGTTATTGAAACATCTAAATTCGCAGCTTCCTTATAGGTGTCAGCCACAGTATAGAGCAACATCTGCCAATCAGTTTCATCAGGATTACGTTTATTCTTATAGAACATTTCTGACAATCTGTTATCTTCAACTAGATGCTTGAATTGCAAGCATATTGATTTAGTTATCTCATATACTTCCAACTGAGGATTGTCCTTCTTAACTGATGAAAAAGAAATAGGATGTTGCAATAATAAATCGTTCAACAAAATATCAAGATACTCTTTCTTTTGATCGGAAGAAAAATCATAAGGAACTCCTTGTAATCCTTTATAATAAGTTATAGCTGCATCATAACAATCTTTATTATTAAGAATAAGTTCCTTCCAATCCTTCTTTTTATAGTCTTTACATTTTATCCATGCAATGCCAATAATCTCTGCTATTTTTTTCTTTAATTGATTGTTGTAATTGCATACCTTATCAATTTCATCAAAACTATGTGCTATTGGCAAATCTGTCAGCAACTGCATAGGAATAAAATGAATTGGGTTTCCCTTATAATAAGGAACTTCATATACTCTGTCGTATGCAAACTTATATTTTTGAGTCGTTATATTAAATTTCTTCGCTATTCTTTGCGTATAAGCAAGAAAATCTTCCTGCAATATAGAAAGAGTCATATCACTGATTCTATCAGCTCCGACATTGTCTTCTATTAATTGCATCAATCCGAATATTTCCGGCTCAATAAGTCCAGCTTGGATTATTGTAAAGGCACTTTCTGCCAATTGTTTTGCCAAATTGCCACTAATGCCTTTACCATATGCATTTTCCTTTGAAAATCCCAATCCTGTATTAGGGATTTCATGCATCGTAAATCTCGATATAATCCTTTTAAAGAAAGGATCCTTTTCATTTGTATTTCTTACAAATTTCACAAGAGGTATTAGGTTTTGAAAATGCTCTAAAAACTTCTTATACGATTCTTTAAATTCAGGTATTGTACATCCCTTCAAAAGTAAAGGATCAACATGCAACAAGGAGTCTTTATCTAAAAAGGCATTATAAACACCATTTGAGACAAAATCCTTATGCTGTAATTTAAAATATTGACTATAATGTATTGCCATAATCGTCAAAATTTAGTTTCATATTACTTATCTTCCAATAATCCTTTAGCCTTAATATATGCGAGCAAGTCAAGCGAGAGAAACATATCTCCCCGAGGACCATCAGTAATCACTTCTAACATTCTCCGTGTCAAGCCAGATTTCTTCAACAACTTACCAAACTCCTCTTCATCTATATGTCCATTGTACAATAGGTAATAGCCCTTACTGACACATTCTAGCATATAAACATTTTGAGTCATTTTGTTCCTTGTACTTTCAGAAAGTGACAGTATCGGCGAATCGGTACCACTGTAGCGCATGAATCGGTACCATCATAG
>ENA-OWPL01000979-OWPL01000979.1-human-gut-metagenome-genome-assembly--contig:-NODE-979-length-17856-cov-4.305488_pt1 | contig 17856 bp, 13 predicted proteins | sample MGYA00248263_ERZ651844 | MGnify/ENA primary metagenome ERZ651844 (study PRJEB26924, sample SAMEA4378256) | human gut metagenome | biome: human gut; feature: human-associated habitat; material: faeces...
AGTTTCCCGATTGCCAGCACTTCCAGTGCAAAGCAGACTGCCGCCAGTGGTGCGTGAAACAGCCCGCTGAAACCGGCAGCCATTCCGGCAATGGTCAGAATGGGAACGGCATCGGGAATGCTCCGGAACCACGGAATCCGGCTGCCGATGTTGTGGGAAACCGCAGCTCCCAGCTGTACAGCGACACCCTCTCGTCCGGCACTGCCGCCGCAGAGATGTGTCAGCCACGTGCTGCCGATCAGAAGCGGGATCAGCCGGAGAGGAATGCGTTTCGCAGTGCCGTCCGCAGCGTCAAAAATCAGGCTCATGCCCTGACTGCTTTCCCTGCCGTATTTCTGGTATATCCATACCATGCAGACACCGGCAATGGGCAGAAAGGGAACACACGAGATCAGGTGCTCTGTCCGGAATGTACCGATCCACAGCAGCACACGCCCGAATCCGGCGGTGAGTGCACCGGTGATACAGCCGGCAGCTGCCGCCAGCACACAGAGCAGCAGGGTGGGGAAAATAAGTTGCAGTTTGAACTTTTGCATAGAAACATACCTCCGAAAAAGAAAAAAGCCGACAATATCTGCGTAAAAAGCAGATGTCATCAGCAATCAAGCGGTTTTGGGATCCCAAGGGAGAACATCATTCCCGAATCTATTTTCTATTATCATTATACATCGGATCACAAGACTTGTCAAGTGCGGGATTGCCCTTGGCATATGCAGACGTTTCCTGAAAGCGAGGACATTAACTCATGAAAGAACAGCGGAACATCACTCTTGCCGGCGAAACCATTTCCTACACGCTGGAACGGAAAGCCGTCAAAAATATCAACATGCGGCTTCGTCCGGAAACTGGTCTGCTGGTTTCTGCACCAATGCATGTACCGTCAGAACGGGTGGAACAGATCTTACAGCAGCATGCCGCGAAAATTCTCCAGACCCTGCACCAATACGCCGCTGCCGCAGAAAAGCCGAAACAGTATCCGGTGCACTATACCGCCGGAGAACCAGTACTGTATCTGGGGAAATCCTGTCGGCTGGCGGTGGAACGCGGCAGTCGGGAAAGCGTGCTGGTGCAGGGGAAAACGCTCCGGCTGCTGGTGAAACAGCCGGAAAACGAACAGGTTCGGAAACAGGTATTCGACAGCTGGTGGGAAAACGCCTGCGAAAAGGCAGTGCGGAATCTCTGCCGTGCAGTTTATCCCGTGTTTGAAGCGAAAGGTGTGGCATTTCCTGAGATCCGGTTCCGGCATATGGTTTCCCAGTGGGGCAACTGCCGCCCTACCCGTGGCGTGCTGACGTTTAATCTGCGGCTGCTGGCGGCACCGGTGCGGTGCATGGAGTACGTGGTGATGCATGAATTTTCCCATTTTCTCCATCCGGATCATTCGCCGGCATTTTATGCGGAGATCGCCGCAGAACTGCCGGACTGGAAACAGTTACAGGAACAGCTGCGTGATGTGGAAACGCGAATCTGACCGATGCAGCACTTTTGGGGCATGTATGCATTTGCAAAATCAGCATGATTTCGGCAGTAAATTGACATTATGGCTAAAAAATCCAGATGCTGTTTGGGCAGTTTTCATAGATTTCTCGCATGAAAGGAAAAAACTGTTGATTTTTTTTGTGAGGTATGATAGAATAAATTTCGGGCATGTCTGCACTTTTTGAGAATTGTCCTGAAGTTGGGGCAGAACGGTGCAGAAAAATGCGAACTACGAAAGGAGCTTTTTTATGAAGAAACTTGGGCTCGGTAAGCGGGTACTGGCGTGTGCTGCCAGTGCTGCGACGTTACTGACCGGAACTACAGCATTGTCCGGACTGACAACGCTGGGAAGCATGGCGGCATCTGCTGCGTCTTATGACAACTACGCAAAGCTGCTGCAGTACTCCATGTATTTTTACGACGGCAATATGTGCGGCTCTGATGCGGGAAGTGCCTCCCAGTTTGACTGGAGAGATAACTGCCACGGCAGCGATGAAGTGGACGGCGGCTTCCACGATGCAGGCGACCACGTAAAGTTTGGTCTGCCGGCTGGCTACACCGCTTCTACTCTGGGCTGGGGCTATTATGAATTCAAGGACAGCTATGATGCACTGGGACAGACGGCTCATTTGCAGGCACTGACCGATCGCTTCTGTGACTTCTTCAAGGCAAGCACAAAGCTGAGCGGCGATACCGTAACCAGCTTCTGCTATCAGGTAGGCGTAGGACAGGCTGACCATGATGTCTGGTGCTCTCCGGAGTCCCAGAATGACCAGAGTCTGCGTACTGCTTACTGGACTTCTGATGATGCCAGTGACATTGCCGCAGAATATGCAGCAGCACTGGCTGTCAACTACATCAACTTCGGCAACGCAGAAGACCTGAAGTATGCAAAGGCACTGTACAATTATTCTATCAAGACCAATAAGGCAAATTGTCCGGAGGCTGAAAACTTCTACAGATCTTACGATTACTATGACGATCAGGCATGGGCAGCTGGCTGGCTGTATCTGGCAACCAAGGACAGCACCTACAGCTCGTTCCTGGACAAGTTCATGAACGACACCAATGCCGGTAAGTCCGGTCAGTCTGGATGCAAGTGGGGCGTATACTCCACCATGTGCTGGAATAATGTCAGCCTCGGTGCTGCGATCCTCCAGAGTGAGATCACCGGCGATGCAATGGACTGGGCAAAGGTCACCACATATCTGAACGGCAAGTGCACCAGCGAAAGCACATATTACTGCGAAAGCGACTGGGGCAGTGCACGTTATAACACTGCACTGCAGATGGCAGCACTGGCTACCACGAAATATTCCGCAAAGAGCGGCATGGATTATTCCAGCTGGTGCAAGGCACAGATGGGCATGATCCTGGGCAACAACCCGAAGAATGTGAATTTCGTTGTCGGCATGGACAGCAATTCTGCAAAGTATCCGCACCACAGAGCTGCATCCGGCTATCAGAGCTTTGACGAAATGAAGGGCAAGACCGGCTACAGCAGCAATGGCCACACGCTGGTCGGTGCTCTGGTCGGCGGTCCGGCAGACTCCAACTTCACTTATACTGACTCTGTAAACGACTATCAGGCAAACGAAGTTGCCCTGGACTATAACGCAGGTCTGGTCGGTGCAGCAGCAGGTCTGTATTCCATTTACAAAACCGGTTCTGTAGACTCCAGCATTGAAGGTGTCAGCGGCAGCATTGTTACCACCACCAAGGCAACAACTACCACCACCAATAAGCCGACGACTACAACCACAACACAGGCTACTACCAAGCAGAATATCACAACCACTACAATTACAACTGCCGCTCCGTCCGGCGGTAAGACTGCAAACATCACCACCGGCACACAGGTTGGCACTGACGGCGACAAGCAGATGTATGCAGAATTTGCTCCCAACGGTGCAAAGTCTGCAACGCTGTACTACACCATTTCTACCAAGGACACCAACTCCAGCGGTGCATTCGGCACATGGACCGGTTCCTGGGAACAGACTGACTTTGAGGTTAGCGTTGGTGCAAATGGTCAGTGCAAGGCAACTTATAACATTCCGTCCAATGTAGGTCAGACTGTCAAGGCAATGGTCTTCTATCCGGACGCAAGCAGCGTCAAGATCGACAAGGTCGTTCTGCACTACGGCAACGTAACACCGGGCACTACTACTGCAAAGCCTTCCAGCGGCGGTAAGTATACCAAGGATATTAATAAGGCAATTGTTTATGATGAACTGCCGGCAGGCGATAAGATGCTGGGCTGGAAGTGGTCCGATCTGGGCGTTCCGGCAGGCGAAAAGGTCACCAAGGTTGAGATCAACCTCTCTACCAGCAAGAAGCAGATCGGCAAGTGGCAGGGTGCGTTCGGTTCTTCTACCAGCGTGGCTCCGGATTACTGGACACAGTCCGAGGATATGGAACAGACCATCAGCGGAAAGACCGGCAGCATCGTATGGGATGTGGATTCTGCAACTTCTGCGATCATTCAGACCCAGTACGGCGGCGAACTGAAGTTCGGCGTATGGTGGATCGACTGCAACAAGTTCACTATCGATTCTATCACAGTTTACACAGACGCTTACAACGGCAGCGGTCAGATCACTACCACTGTATCTACAACCAAGGCAACTACCAACAAGACCACCGCTTCCACCACAACTACCACCAAGCAGACAACCACCGCTACCAACGGTCCGAAGCCGAGCGTAAAGGCAAGCCTGTACGGTGACGTAAATCTGGACGGCCGTGTGGACATCACAGACGCAGTTCTGCTGAACAAGAAGGTTGCCGGCGTGGTAATCCTGAACGACCAGCAGTATGCAAATGCTGACTGCTGCACCGATGACGGTGTTGGTCAGGCAGATTCGACGGTACTGCTCCAGTTCCTCGTTTCGATCGTAAGGACTCTGCCGGCTGAGGGCTAATCTCTGTCAAAAATCGGCAATTTTCACAAAAAGGATACGGGCAAATTTTGCCTGTATCCTTTTTCTTTTCTGTTTTTTCCGAAAAAACTGTCGTTACATATGGCAAGTTGCACAAAAAGCATGGAAACTGTTTAGCATGTTTTACTGAAATTTGAAAATCTACTTTACAATGAATTTTTCATGTGCTATAATAAATGAAACGAGAAAGATATGCCCTGTAAGGGATAGTTGCGTCTGAATCCTATCCGGTGCGGCGTATATCTGCCGGCGTGTTCGGCGAAAACAATCGTTGAAAGTGGAACATGCGTACCCTTGTTCCAACATCAAAAAATCTCTAATTTTCAAGGAGGATATTTATGCTGAAGAAAAAACTCGGCAAGAAGGCACTTGCCTTCGCTTCTGCTGCAGTGATGGCAGTTTCTGCTACCGCTACAGGTCTGACTGCACTGTCTATGACAGCGTTCGCAGGCGAGGAGCTGGGCGAAGGTACCTTCGAAAACGGAAAGGGCTTGCCTTGGCACATTTGTGAAAACGCAACTGCTGTCATGAAGTTCGACATCACCGACGGTATCTATGCGATCAAGCTGGAAAACATCGGTGGTACTGCAAACGGCGGTGAAAGCCGTTGGGACTGCCAGTTCCGTCACAGAAATCTGACCATTGAAAGCGGTCACACCTATCGTATTACCTACAGCGTAAACCCGTCTAACAGCGGTCACATGTACCCAAAACTGGGCAACATGTCCAAAGATGATCAGGAACTGTGGCACAGCAATGGTGACGAACTGTCCCTGTCTTACGAAGAAGGTCTGACACAGACACAGCTGGAAGACAAGCTGAAGAGCGCTTCCAAGACCGGCAACAAGGTAGACTACGGTCAGGGTTGGGATGCGTGGAAGTCTAAGGTGTATCCGGCAAATGAGTGGACCACCGTTGCTTATGAATTCCAGGCTACTGAGACCGTTAAGGGTACCGCAGAATGGACCTTCCACATGGGCGGTCAGGGTAACTACGCACCGATGGACTGCTTCCCGAAGGATACCATCATCCGGTTCGACAACCTGGCACTCATCGATATGACCGATGATGCATCTGACTATCAGGCAGAAGCTGCTTATGAGCCGACCGGCGTTGAAGTAAACCAGGTTGGTTACTATCCGAATGGTAAGAAGGTTGCAACTGTTGTTCTGTCCGAAGGTGATACTACCAAGTATGACTACGAGATCAAGGACGCAAGCGGCAGCGTTGTTTACAGCGGCACTACCGACGGCAACACCAAGTATGATGAGTCTGGTGCCTGGGATTACACCCAGCAGATCGACTTCACAGATTTCACTACAGAAGGCAAGGGCTACACCCTGACTGTTGCCGGCAAGACTTCTAAGAGTTTTGACATCGACAAGAACCTGTATGAAAAGCACCACGACAAGAGCATGCTGACCTATGCACTGAACTACTTCTATCAGAACCGTGCAATGGATACTGAAGACAAGTACATTCCGTCTCCGCAGAGCCAGGAAGGCAGCAAGAAGACTCTGGCTCGTAAGGATTCTCAGCACTGGCCGACTGATAACGCTTACATCGCAGACAAGTGGGTTTACATCTACACCTCCAAGCCGTCCTACAGCCAGTCCATTAACGTAGCTGGCGGTTGGTTCGACGCTGGTGACTATGGTAAGTACGTTGTAAACGGCGGTATCTCTCTGTGGACTCTGATGAACATGTATGAGAGATCCCTCATGGTAGGCAAGGCTGACAAGTTCGGCGATAACTCCACCGTTATGTCTATTCCGGAAGCAGGAAACGGTACTCCGGATATTCTGGACGAGTGCAAGATCGAGCTGGACTTCTTCCTCGAAATGATGCGTGACGATGGTATGGTATACCACAAGGCTCACGACTACAAGTGGACCGGTTTGGCTGTTGCTCCGTATGACAAGAACGAAGGCGACAAGGAAAACAAGGCTCCGATGCGAATCGTTAAGCCGGTTACCTATGCAGCAACTCTGAACGCTTCTGCAACATTTGCACAGGCAGCTCGTCTGTTCAAGGATTACGATGCAGCTTATGCAAAGACCATGGAAGATGCAGCAATCAAGACCTATGCAGCAGCACAGAAGAACTTCAAGAAGTTCTCTGGCTGGGGTGGCGACACCAAGGGTGAAGGCGGTATCTCTGCTGACATCATGTATGCTCCGCTGGATCAGAACAAGGGCGGTGGCCCGTACGGTGACACCGAAGTCAGCGACGAATTCTACTGGGCAGCTTGCGAACTGTACATCACAACAGGCGACAAGACCTATTATGATGAACTGATGAAGTATGGTACCAACGCTTATGGTACTGACAACGCAAAGGCTCTGGAAATCTCCACAACTCTGGTTGGTGGTGAAAACAACGGTACATTCTCCCTGTTCACATGGGGTACTCTGAACTCCGTTGGTTCTATCTCCCTGTATGTAAATTCTCAGGCTATGCTGGATAAGGGTCTGCTGACTCAGGATGAAGTAAACACCCTGAAGGCAGAAGTCCTGAAGGCAGCTGACTCCGTTCTGGAAGTACAGAACGAATCTGCATATGGTATCCCGTATGTAGGTCATGACTATGATACCACTGTATGGAAGTACAATGCTGCTTCCGGTACAGGCGATTCTGAAACCAAGACTCTGAGTGGCGGTTACGAATGGGGTTCCAACTCCATGGTAATCAACAACTCTATGGCACTGGCTCTGGCATATGACGCATCTAAGGAAGTAAAGTACATTGACGGTGTTACCACTTCAATGGACTACCTGATGGGTCGCAACCCGATGGAACAGGGTTATGTAACCGGTTACGGTGAACACTCTACTACTTACCCGCACCACAGATGGTGGTCTGGTCAGCTGAACAGCGACGACTTCCCGTATGCTCCGTACGGCGTTCTGTCCGGTGGTCCGAACTCCAACATGGAAGACCCGATGGTTCAGGGTCAGGGCTACAAGGTAGGTTCTATCGCTCCGATGAAGTGCTATCTGGATAACGTAGAAGCATGGTCTGTAAACGAGTGCACCATCAACTGGAACTCTCCGCTGTGCTGGGTTGCTTCCTTCCTGGATGACGAAGCTCCGTACATCGAACGTGATGCATCTTCTACTACTACAGCTACTTCTTCTACCGACACAAAGGATACAACTACAACAACCGCTGCTACTACCGCAGCTTCCACTGATGCAAGCGATGCTACTACAGATGCAAGCAACGCTTCCACAACTGACAGCAATGCTACCACCACCAGCGTAACTGCTGCATCCATCACTCCGGGTCAGCTGCTGCTTGGTGATACCAATCTGGACGGCTCTGTAGACGTTACAGACGCAGTTCTGCTGAACAAGAAGGCTGCAAATGTTGTAACCTTCAACGCACAGCAGATGCTGAATGGTGACTGCTACGATCAGAACGGCGAAATCGACGGCAACGATGCAACTGCTCTGCTGAAGTTCCTCGTTCACATTCTGAAGGGTCTGCCGGAAAACTCCAGCATGAACGCATAATGAAATCGTTATTCTAAACGAGTTTCACAAATAAAAAAGGCACTGCGGCTGCATGGCTGCGGTGCCTTTTTTGCTGTCTGCGGAAAATGTCGAAATTTCCTATTGACAAATCAACGCGAATCTTGTATAATAAAAACAGAGCAATGCTCTGCAAAATACCTTATACCTTATCAAGAGTGGTGGAGGAACAGGTCCTGTGAAGCCCGGCAACCGATCGCTGATGCGATACGGTGCCAATTCCTGCGGTATAACCGAGAGATGAGGGGTTTGTACAAAAAATTTTGGACACCCTATACGGGTGTCTTTTTTTTGATACTTTTCCCAACGACACAGAAAGGAAGAATTTCATGGCAAGAACTTTATTTACATCAGAATCCGTGACAGAAGGACATCCGGATAAGATCTGCGACCAGATTTCTGACGCAGTGCTGGACGCAATTCTGGAACAGGACAGCAAGGCTCGCGTAGCGTGTGAAACCATTGTGGAAACCGGCATGGTGCTCTGCATGGGCGAAATCTCCACCACTGCCAAGGTGGACATTCAGCAGATCGCACGGGACGTGATCGTAGACATCGGCTACGACAGAGCCAAGTACGGTTTCGACGGCTACACCTGCTCCGTTTTGCAGGCAATCAACAAGCAGTCACCGGATATTGCTATGGGCGTTAACGATGCTATCGAAACCAGAGGCGGCGAATCTACCGAAACGGGTGCCGGAGATCAGGGCATGATGTTTGGCTATGCCTGCGACGAAACACCGGAACTGATGCCGCTGGCAATTTCGCTGTCCCATAAGCTTTGCAAGAAGCTGGCAGAACTGCGGAAGAATAAGACACTGACCTATCTCCGTCCGGACGGCAAGGCACAGGTGACTGTGGAATATGACGGGGACAAGCCGGTTCGTGTGGACACCGTTGTCATTTCCACCCAGCATGCCGCAGATGTATCGCTGGAAACCATTCGCCGCGATATGATGCACTATGTGATTCCGGCAGTGATTCCGGCAGAACTGCTGGACGAAAACACCAAGTATTTCATCAACCCCACCGGTCGCTTTGTTGTCGGCGGTCCGCAGGGTGACAGCGGTCTGACCGGACGGAAGATCATCGTAGACACCTACGGCGGCACGGCTCGTCACGGCGGCGGTGCATTCAGCGGTAAGGATCCGACGAAGGTGGACCGTTCCGGTGCGTATGCTGCACGGTATATCGCCAAGAATATCGTGGCTGCCGGTCTGGCAAAACGCTGCGAAGTACAGCTGGCTTATGCGATCGGCGTGGCACATCCGGTTTCCGTTCTGGTGGATACATTTGGTACTAGCACAGTTTCCGAGGAAGCTCTTTCCAAGGCAGTTCTGGACGTGTTCCAGCTGACACCGGACGGCATTATCCGCATGCTGGATCTGCGGAAGCCGCAGTACCGGAAGCTGGCTGCTTATGGCCACATGGGTCGTGAAGATCTGGGCGTTGCGTGGGAACGCAAGGACAAGGTCGATGCACTGAAGGCTGCTGTAGCAAAGTTTCAGTAAGTAATCCGCAAAGCATTATGCAAAAGGCTTTTCTCCCCAAACAAGAGAAAAGCCTTTTTTGCAAATTTTTTCGAAAAAAGTGTGACCTTTTCGCCGGAACGGTGTCTATATAAGTGAAACACTGCGTCAAGGCAATACCGCACAAAGATTGTGCGACAGATGCGTCGTCAAATTTTTCGTCAGATGAAACAAAAAGCGGAGTGAATACTTGATGTATTCACGAGCATTTTTGTGAAATATGACGGGAAATTTGCAAGCAGATGGCGTGCAAAGTCGCCAGACGCTCTTTGTGCGGTATTGCCTCAGGTATTCCAGACAGCTTCACGCCTCTGTGCCACTTCTCCTAAGGAAACACTGCACGCAGATTGCGTGCAAAGCCGTCAGGCGTTTCCATAAGCACAGAGGTTGATATACTCATTCCCAAGACATTGCTCTGCTTCTTCTCCGAGGCAGGGCATTGTTGTTTTGGAAACACTGTAAGCAGATTGCATGCAGTGTTTCCTTTTATAAGGGATCGGCAGGCAATCCCCGCAGCAATGCCCCCAGCTGTTCCACCTGCTGTGCCATGCGTTCAGCGTTGGATTCCGGCAGAAATGTGGTGGCATAGTCGTAAACCGCCAGCCCGTCTGTGCCGTCGGTTTCCAGCACCTGTGTTGCCTGCCGGACGGGCAAGTCCCACTGAGTCGTCCATTCCATGCTGCCGGAGCCTGCCCACTGGTCAACCTTTCCATATTTGTGAGTGCCGATGCCGATCACCAGCGAAACACTGTCGCAGGTGACAGTCTGCACCCATTCTGTGACAGTTTCGGAAAAGGGAGCGGCTTCGTTTTCGAAGCCGAAGTATACCTGCGGGATCAAAACGTCACAGTAGCCGGCTTCACTGCCCCAGCGGCGGACATCGGCATATTGTTTGGTATAGTTTCCGTCCATGGTGCCCTGCGGACTGATGCTCAGCAGCAGCTCCGGTGATTTTGCCTTGACAGTGCTGTAAATTTGCTGTATCATTTCGTTGACTTGGGAGAGCCGGAACTGGTTCAGGTTGTCCGCCTTGGCATCTGCAAAGGCGGCGGCATCAAAGGCGGTTTCTGTAGTGGGGTAGAAGTAGTCGTCCAGATGAATCCCGTCCACCTCGTATTGCTGTACGATTTCCGCCACCCCGTCGGCGATCAGCTGCCGTACTTCCGGATAAGCCGGATTCAGCCACCAGTAATCGCCGACCTTGCAGAGATAGGTGCCGTTTTTCTGGCTGTCGCGGTACCACTGTCCGATCTGGTAATGGTCAGAGAGGGCACCCATGCCGGCATCATTTTGCAGCCGCAGGGGATTGATCCAGCCGTGGACAGACAGGTGCAGCCGGTGTGCCTCCTCCAGCAGAATGGGAAGCGGGTCGAAATCTCCCACTGCTGCCGCTGGGGGGAATAACTGGGAGCAGTAATAGGCATCACCGAAGGCACGGAGATGCAGGTATACCGTGTTGATGCCCATATCTGCCGCCTGCTGGAATCGCTGGTGCATGCTCTCCCGAAATTGTTCTGCCGTTTTTCCCGCAAGAGTGTCGGCGTAGTCCAGATAGGGAAACCACATGCCGTAGGTGGTCTGGTAGTTGCAGACTGCTGCGGTGTCCGGCGTTTTCGTAGGGCAGGGTGTGGTGCCGCTTGCCACGTGCAGTTGCTGTACCTGCTGGACGTGCTTGGTCAGGTCATCGCAAAAGGCGGCATTTTCCGGTACGTGATGTTCGGACTGTACTGTGCAGCCGCCGAGGGAAACCAGCAGAAAAAGAGTGAGAAATCGTGTGATCTTGTGTGTCATATGTGCGTAACCTCCGAAAACAGCGAAAATATCGCAAAAAAACTTGTGGAAATACAGCGAATCACCGAAAAGAAAAAATCGCCTTGCATTGCCCTATAAAAAATGTTATAATAAAAGTATGTTTCTGATTGCGAAAAAATGCACGGCTTGTTCGGAATGGCCGGCAGAGAAAAGGAGAATTTTTTATGTTATCGGATATCGAAATTGCACAGAATGCAGAAATGTATCCCATTGGCAAGATCGCTGCGGAGCTGTCCATTGCAGAGGAGGACATTGAGTACTACGGACACTACAAGGCAAAGCTGTCGGAGCGGCTGTTCCAGAAGCTGGACAGCAAGCCGAACGGCAAGCTGGTTCTGGTGACTGCCATTAACCCCACGCCGGCAGGCGAGGGCAAGACGACCGTCAGCGTTGGTCTGGCAGACGCACTGCATCAGATCGGCAAGAAAACAGTTCTGGCACTGCGGGAACCGTCTTTGGGACCGGTGTTCGGCATCAAGGGCGGCGCAGCCGGCGGCGGCTATGCACAGGTAGTTCCCATGGAGGACATCAACCTGCACTTCACCGGTGATATGCATGCCATTACATCGGCAAACAACCTGCTCTGTGCGATGCTGGATAACCATATGCAGCAGGGCAACGTGCTGCGGATCGACCAGCGTCGCGTCATGCTCAAGCGTGTGCTGGACATGAATGACCGTGCTCTCCGGAACATTGTCATCGGTCTGGGCGGCAAGGTAGACGGCATTCCCAGAAGCGACAGCTTCCAGATCACTGTAGCTTCCGAAGTCATGGCAATTCTCTGTCTGGCTTCTGATCTGGCAGACCTGAAAGAACGTCTGGGCAAGATCCTGGTGGCATACGATCTGGACGGCAATCCGGTTTATGCCAAGGATCTGGGGGCAAACGGTGCCATGACAGCTCTGCTGAAAGATGCACTGAAGCCGAATCTGGTACAGACTCTGGAACACACGCCGGCACTGATCCACGGCGGTCCGTTCGCCAATATTGCTCACGGCTGTAACTCGATCCGTGCTACCAAGCTGGCACTGAAGCTGGGTGATTACTGCGTTACCGAAGCAGGCTTTGGCTCTGATCTGGGTGCTGAAAAATTCTTTGACATCAAGTGCCGCTATGGTGGTCTGAAGCCGGACTGTGTGGTTCTGGTGGCAACTGTCCGTGCCCTGAAATACAACGGCGGCGTTCCCAAGACGGAACTGACTACCGAGAATCTGGACGCTCTGAAAAAGGGCATTGTCAACCTCCAGGTGCACATTGAAAACATGAAGAAGTACGGCGTGCCGGTAGTGGTTGCGATCAACCGCTTTCAGTGCGACACTGATGCAGAACTGCACTTCATTCAGGAATTCTGCGAGAGTCTGGGTGCAGAGTTTGCACTGACCGAAGTATTCGCCAAGGGCGGAGCAGGCGGCAAGGAACTGGCAGAAAAAGTCTGCGAAACGATCGAAACCAAGCCGTCCAACTTCCACGTATTGTATGACACCGAACTGTCTGTGGAAGAAAAGGTGGAGAAGATCGCTAAGGAAATCTACCGTGCAGACGGCGTGACCTTTACTGCACCGGCAAAGAAAGCACTGGCACAGATCAACGCACTGGGCTGCGGCAATCTGCCGGTCTGCGTGGCAAAGACACAGTATTCCCTGTCGGACGATGCTTCCAAGCTGGGCAAGCCAGAACATTTCACCATTACCGTTCGTGACGTGACATTGTCCAATGGTGCCGGCTTCGTGGTAGTACTCACCGGCAACATCATGACCATGCCGGGACTGCCGAAGGCACCGTCTGCCCTGAAGATCGACTGCGACAACAACGGCAATATCACCGGTTTGTTCTAATCAAAGGAGATGCACAGACGTGTTGAAAATACAGAAAACAACGGCTTCTCCGGCGGAAACCGTCGCCTTTGCGGAACAGGTGGGCAAGCGGCTGCATGCCGGTGATGTGATCGCCTATTTCGGCGGGCTGGGTGTGGGAAAAACTACCTTTACCCGCGGATTGGCGAAAGGCATGGGGCTGCCGGACGTGGTGTCTTCTCCCACATTTGCCATTGTGCAGGAGTACCACGGCAGCGGGCTGTCGCTCTACCACTTTGACATGTACCGCATCGAGGGGGCAATGGATCTGGAATCCACGGGCTTCTACGACTATCCGCTGGACGAGGGCGTGTTTGCCATTGAGTGGTCGGAGAACATCGTGTCGGAACTGCCGGCAGGCTGTCTGCGGATCACCATTGAACGGCTTTCTGATGCGGCACGGCAGATCACAATAGAAGGAGATGAGCGTTTTGCGGATCTTGGGGATTGATACTTCCGGAAAAGTTGCCGCTGCGGCTCTGTATGACAGCGAAACCGGCTGCCTGCTGGCACAGCAGTCTGTTTATACCAAGCGTACCCATTCGCAGGTGATCCTGCCGCTGGCAGAGCGTCTGTTGGCAGATACCGGTTTGCAGTGGCAGGACGTAGACGGCTTTGCCGTGGCAAAGGGCCCGGGGTCTTATACCGGTCTGCGTATTGGCATTGCCGCCGTGAAAGCCATGGCGTATGCCCTGCAAATTCCCTGTGTGGGAATCTCCACGCTGGAGGGACTGGCGTGGCAGAATTTGTCGTGGCAGGGCGTGATTTGCAGCGTGATGACGGCACGGCAGGCTCTGGTCTATGCCGGACTGTATCGCAGCGATGGGACTACAGTTACAGCTCTCCGTCCGGACGGTATGCAGCCGGTGGCAGAACTGTCAGAACAGCTGGCGGCTCTGGGAGAACCGGTGCTGCTGGTGGGCGATGCAGTGGAGGAGATTCCCGCTGCGGCGTTTCTGCATGCCGCTTCGCCGGCGACAAAACTGCAAAACGGTGCCGGCATCTGTCTGGCAGCAGCACAGGCGGCATGGCAGACACCGGAGGAACTGTTTCCGGAATATTTGCAGCTGGTCAAGGCGGAAAAGGACTTGCAGGAAAAGCAAAGGGCAAAGTGACTTTATGCAGCGTTTCCCTTGCAATTGTCAAATAAATATGGTATAATGAATGCATGGCAACGCGGTATTTGTGGAGTGCTGCCATATCTCAGAACAAAGGAGTCAGAAGAACATGAAGATTTGGATTGGATGCGACCACGCCGGTTACGAGCGAAAGCAGGAAGTGATCGCACTGCTGAAAGAACGGCAGTTGGAAGTGGAGGACTGTGGCTGTGACGGAGAGAGAGCCGATTATCCGGTGATCGCCAAGGCAGTCGGTGCCGCAGTAGCATCGCACTCCGGTGACATGGGAATTCTGATTTGCGGCACAGGCATTGGCATGTCGATCGCTGCCAATAAGATCCGCGGCGTTCGTGCCGCACTCTGTGCAGATGCGTTTTCTACCAAGTATACCCGTCTGCACAATGATGCCAATGTGATGTGCATGGGTGCCCGCACACTGGGCAGCGGTCTGGCACTGGAATTGGTGGAGATCTTTCTGGATACCCCGTTTGAGGGCGGCAGACACGAAAAGCGTGTGCATATGATCACAGAACTGGAACAGGAATGGTAACACAGGAGGAAAAAAATTATGGCAGGAATTCATGTAGTAGATCACCCGCTGGTGCAGCATAAGATCTCACTGATGCGGGATAAAATGACAGGCGTAAAGGAATTTCGGGAACTGACTTCGGAAACAGCAATGCTGATTTGCTATGAGGCAACCAGAGATCTGCCGATGAAGGAAATCACGATCGAAACACATCAGGGAATCGCAAAGACCAAGGTCATCTCCGGCAGAAAGCTGGCATTCGTGCCGATTCTCCGTGCAGGTCTGGGACTGGTTGACGGCGTGACTTCGTTGATTCCGGCGGCAAAGATCGGTCATATCGGCATTTTCTGCGAGCCGGGCACACATGATGCAGTGAAGTATTATTCCAAGATGCCGGACGATATTGCAGAACGGGAAGTTATCGTAGTAGACGCGATGCTGGCAACCGGTACTTCTGCGATCGCAGCGATCAAGGATCTGAAGGAAATGGGTGTCAAGAGCATTAAGTTCCTGTGCATTCTGGCTTGTCCGGAGGGACGTGATGCCCTGCTGGCAGCACATCCGGACGTGGACATCTACTGCGGCGGCGTGGACGAAAGCCTGAACGAAAAGGGCTATATCGTTCCGGGTCTGGGCGATGCCGGCGACCGTATTTTCGGCACAAAGTAAAAGCAATATAAAGTAAAAAGAAAACATCTGGAATAGATTTCAAAAAACCGCAGCGGAGAGAATTGCTCTTTCCGCTGCGGTTTTTGTAGTTCTTTGGTGTTAGATAAGCAGACGCTTATTCATATTTTGCAATGATTTCCAGAGAAACCTCTTTTCGGGTGCGTCTGGTGTCCATCGCACTTTTCTCAATGTAACGGTGTGCAGCTTCTTCCGACATGCCCTGTTCTGTGATCAGCAGGAACTTTGCACGGGAAACGTACCGCAGTTCCTCTAACTTGGCACGAAGCTTGTTGTTTTCCTTCTGCAGCCCCAGCAAACGATGGCGGAAGGCACTTCCCATGCGGATCGCCTGTAACAGTTCCTGCTTGTTCAGCGGCTTGGGAACCACACAGACTCCGTAGTCACTGGTGCGATTGGTCATTTCCTCTGCCAGATCTGCCTTGCAGATCAGAATGACACCGGAACATGTGGACTCACAGAGTTTCACTGCCAGCTGGTGTCCGAATTCGTCTTTCAGCGGCGTGTTGATCAAAATCAGGTCAAAGTCATCATGGGGAATCATGCGTCTTGCTTCGCTGCCGCTGGAGATGACTGCAACGGAGCCGCAGCCACAGGCTTTCAAAAAGCTGGTGACACTGTCCAGTCCTTTTTCAGAGCCGGAGATCATTAACGTGCGTTCTGAATACACCGTTGTGTTTCCTCCTCTTTTTCAGATTGCAGTTTTCCGGCTGCTTAAAAATATCGGTCGAAGCAGAATGCTTCCGGATCTTTTGCCAGATGATAGGCATCGACTTCTTTCTGCATTGCCGCGGAAAAATCGTGGAGAATTGCCTTGGGCACAGTGTTGCGGACAAATTCGCTTTCCAGTGCCAGCTGGATAGATTCTTCCAGAGAGTGGGGAAGCGTGGGAATGGCAGAATTTTCATTTGCTGCATTCATGTTGTCGGACAGTTCCTCGTTGTTCTGGATTCCTGCCATGCCGGCACTCAGCAGCATCTGGAATGTGATGTACGGATTGCAGTATGCGTCAGCAGAACGGAATTCAATGGAGCCGTCCCGTCCCGGAGCATACAGCAGCTGTACCAGCGGAATGCGGTTTTCCTCGGACCAGTTGATGCGGGAGGGTGCCGCACGATAGCCGAATCGGTCGTAGGAGTTGATCGTGGGGTTGGAGAACATGGTGAATTCCCGTACCCGATTGAGGATTCCGGCAATAAAGGCTCTGCCCTCTGGGGTGAGGGCTTCGTGGCAGTTGCCGAAAATGCTTTTGTCGTCTTTCTTGATGCACAGGGTGATCTTCAGCCCGCTGCCGCTGCAGTCCTTGAATGGTTTTGGCATAAACGAAGCGTAGAAGCCATTCTGTGCCGCAATGGTCTTGACTACGGTCTTGTAGTGAGCCATGTTGTCGGCAGCTGTCAGCGGATTGCTGCATGCGAAGTCGATCTCGTTTTGTCCGGGGCCGTGCTTGTGGCAGGAGGTGGTAGGGTTCAGTCCCATTTCCTCCAGCGACAGGCAGATCTCGCGGCGGGGGTTTTCGCATTTGTCCAGCGGAGCCACGTCCAGATAGCCGCCCTGATCGCAGGGCTTCTTGGTGGGCTTGCCCTCCATGTCGGTTTCGAACAGGTAGAATTCGCAGCGGGTGCCCATTTCACACTGATAGCCCTGATTCTGGAGGGACTTCATGGTTTCCCGCAGATTGCGGCGAAGATCGCCCTCGTAGGGAGTGCCGTCCATGTGGTACAGTTTACAGAAGAAACGTACCACACGACCGGACTGGGGCCGCCACGGCAGAATGGACAGGGTAGAGGTGTCCGGTTTCAGCAGCAGGTTCTGGTGCGATGCCTCCAGCAGTCCGGTGGCATTGAACGGAATGCCGTCCGTAATGGCACGGTGCAGTTCCCGTGGCATGATGGCAATATTTTTCATATTTCCAAACGTGTCGCAAAAGGTCATGCGAATGAATTTTACGTCATTTTCCTCGATGAAGTCGGATAAGTCAGTTTCAGAAAAAAACATATGATACCTCCTGAAAGTATACTATTTTATATTATACCTGCTTTTTTGCTGTTTGTAAAGATTGTTTCATGTGGATTTTGTGGATTTTTTTGCGAAAGAATACGAGCAGCGTGGAATTTGTAATAGTGACTAATTTTTTCGGAGGGCAATTGTCGAAAATCACGATTTATGCAGACTATGCAAAAAATCTAAGGAAATACTTGCAAAAAGGCATATTTTTTGGTATAATATAAAGGAAACACCGTACAAAGAACACTTAACGGCTTTGTGCAGAATTGACGAAGTGTCTGTTTCACATCTTTTCGCATGCATCTTACTTGCGTGTTTTCCAAGGACGATCCCACGGCAATGGCTGTGGTGTTGTCTGAAATCTGAA
>ENA-OWPL01000993-OWPL01000993.1-human-gut-metagenome-genome-assembly--contig:-NODE-993-length-17590-cov-2.774508_pt1 | contig 17590 bp, 10 predicted proteins | sample MGYA00248263_ERZ651844 | MGnify/ENA primary metagenome ERZ651844 (study PRJEB26924, sample SAMEA4378256) | human gut metagenome | biome: human gut; feature: human-associated habitat; material: faeces...
GCTTCTACCACAGATAATGGCATACCTTCATAAATAGAAGGAAAAAGAAAAATATCTATTGCCTGTAACACATCTGGGATATCAGAACGCAATCCCGCCAATATTACACAATCATTGACTTTATTTTTATCTATTGCTGCTTCTACAAGATGGCGCAGTTCACCATCACCAATTAGCAATAATTTTGACTTTGGCTGTAAAGCATGATATTTGGTAAACACTTCAATGAGAAAAGGATGATTTTTTGCTTCCATGAATTTACCAATATGTCCTATCACATATTCATCAAGTGTTGCCTTGATCTTGTGTGGTGCGGGAATCTTTTTCAGATCGAGAACCGGATCTTTCTTTTCACTTTTTTTCTTCTTTGGTTTCGGCTGCTGTCCCATCTGATTCTGGAAGCTGCTCAGATCGATCATACTGATATTCGGCATGTTAAACAGATCGCCATAATTAAAATTGCCGCTCTGCATCTGTGTGTTCATGCTGTCGAAACTTCTCTGCATGCAGTCCGGACATATATGTATATTATTCGGAAGATCGATCATTTTTCCTGCCTGACGCTCGGAACGGTGACAGAGGGTACAGAACTTCTCCGGTTCATAATCATCGGTCTGATCATCTGTATCCTGATTTTCTTCCTCTATGATTTCATCATTGTATTTATCTGTCATATAAACTCCTTTCATTTACGGCGCTTCGCAACTGCTCTCATATGCAAAACGCACAGGCTAATGGCTCCTGTCCCGGCCCATTTGCCTATGCGTTCATTATAACATAACCTATCACACTGTAAACTAAAGTTTTTATAAATTCGATCAGCCTGTGTAATCTGAACGGTTTCCAAGTGTCACGTAAATTGTTTTCTGTACATATTCTCCGTTGTCCGCTCTGGAAACAATAACATCCACTGATTCACCGGCTTCATAATAAGCCAGTTTATTTTCCAGATCTTCTCTGCCACTTACTGTCTGTCCGTCAAAGCTTACAATAATATCGCCCTTCTGAATACCAGCCTCGTCTGCTGCAGAATCTTTATCGACACGGATCACAAAGGCACCTTCAGGCATATCATACATCTGGATTGCTTCCATTGAAAGATCTGCAGAAGTAATTCCAAGATATGCTGCCTTTGAATCATCCTCTACTTTATCCCTTGTCTGACGGTTCATAAGGTCTTCCAGTATCGGCTGTGCTTTAGAGATTGGAATCGCATAACCCATACCTTCCACCGCACTGTCGGCATACTTCGCAGAATTGATACCAATCACTTCTCCCTGCATATTAAGAAGTGCACCTCCACTGTTGCCCGGGTTGATCGCTGTATCTGTCTGGATCAGTCCATCACTTGTCGTACCGTCACTTGTCGAAATACTTCTGTTTAAAGCACTGATCCATCCGGATGTTACAGACTGTCCATATCCAAGTGCGTTACCGATCGCAACAACCTGTTCTCCGACTTCCACTGAATCAGAATCCCCAAGCTGCGCAATCTTGATCTGTGATAATGTATCCTCCGGAATGTCTGATTTCTGTACGGCAACTACCGCCAGATCATTTTTTTCATCTGTACCCTTTATCTTCGCACTGACAGCATCCTCCACATTGACATCGCCATCACTCTCTGAGGACATGTCCACAGTCTCTGCCTCTGCATTGACTACATCACTTCCGGCAAAACATACACTGAGTGTCGTCGCACCGTCTACAACGTGATTATTTGTTGCAATCAGAAGTTCATCATCATTTTCGCCTACAATGATACCAGAACCACTGCCTTCGCTGGAATACTGCTGTGTACTTCCATATCCAAATCCAAATGCACGGAAATAATTCGGAATCTCCTGTATACTGACAGATGTAATTGCAACAACGGTCGGCATTGCTGCTTTCGCCACATCGGAAACGCTTCCTGTCTGAGCCTGAGTACTCTGTTCCGCATCAGCAGTGCTGTCTTTGGAAGCATCTGCACTATCTGGAGCTGCATCATCTGATGATGCACTCACGGCAAGCCCTGCTGTCTCTATCTGTGGTTCTGTCTCATCTGTCGTTGTAAACACATAACGGTCTGCTAAAAAATTCACGCCCTGAAACACAACTCCTGCAACCAGTCCAAAAACTACCGCAAGGGAAATTGTTGAAGCCAGTTTCTTACCTCTGCTTTTCTTTTTACGTTTCTTTCTCTCCGGTTCATGCCCTGTTTCATTCACATATATCTGATGCATATTGTAATGTTCATATCTCGGCGGTTCCCCGAACCGTTCAGTATCTCTATCATTCTGCGGAGCATTTCCCGAATTCCATTTTTCTTCGTCGTTCATGCTGTGCTCCTTTCTGTTTTCTTCTTATTTCTTATCATGAAAACAGTGTATCAGTCAATTGTGTTGAAAGTGTGACAACTCCTTTAAAAAAGCGTGTTTCCGCTCATTTCCAGTAATTCGGACTCATCGTACACCACAAAACAAATTTTTTCGGCAGTCTACGGAAGTTTTTTCCTGCCAGATATCCTGCATACTTACCTGCGCACTGCATAACAAAGCCCGGTATCAACCATATTTTTTCTGACCGAACGAGATGGGAAAGTGTTTTTTTAACAAGGCGCATGCCTTCCCCTTCGGACGGTACTCCTTCGAATATTTCAGGATGCTCCGCCTGTGACACACCGAGATCAAAATTCCTGTGGAACTGCTGCATACAATTATAATTATGAGAATGTATTACTTTTGCTTCTGCTGCATAGGCAATTCCATATCCAGCCTGGATCAGTCCTCCCGCATAGATCATATCCTCATTAAAAATAGTACGGCGTACAAAGCCCCCCTGTTTCTGATAAATATCTTTTTTGTATGCGGCACAGACGTTGGAACAGAAAAAAGTTTTAATTCCGTATTGGTCCATATCTTTTTTTGTCTTAACTACGGATCTGTCCGGATAATTAAATGCTCTTGTATACCGCTCCACAAAGCTGCACTCCGCATTCGGAAGCTGTCTTGCATAAGCTGCTGCAATATTTTCGTCCTGCTCAAGTGCTTTCAGAAGCTCTGCAAGCAGCTCCCGGTCCGCCGGCATGGCATCCTGTGTCATAAATATCATCACATCCGCATCTGAAAGTTCCGCTGCCTGCGCTCTCGTACCACCATGGTCAAACTCCGATTTTGCAAGATGATGAATTTCCATTACATCAGATAATTTTTCCCATTCTTTATTCCACATGGATTCCTCTGTATTCATTACAATGATCCTGTGGATCGGAACAGACTGTTTTTCCAGTCTTTTGATAAGTGTGGCAAATTCCTTTCCCGGATGATAGGCCGGAATGATCACATCCACTGTTTTGTTTTCCATAGTATCTCCTTATCGGCATTTCACATACCTGATATTTATTATATCCTTATGGATGTATGGTAACAGAAGAAGGGAACTTCTTCAACAAGAAATTCCCTTCTGATCTTTATCTTATGTTGTTATATGTTACTGCACTTATGCAGCATCCGCTCCGGCAGATGCACTCTGATCATAAGCTTCTACAGCATCACTTGCATCTCCACCGGCATCAATGTCACCACCGCCGACATCTTCTCCGCCGCCGATATCACCACCGGACGTATCTCCTCCGGACGTATCTCCTCCGGACGTATCTCCTCCGGACGTATCTCCTCCGGTTGTGTCATCCGGCACATAATCACCGCCAGTAGTATCTCCACCAGTCGTATCGCCGCCGGTAGTATCATCCGGCACATAATTATTATCCCCACCGGTATTATCTCCACTGTTGTCAGGATCGTACTGCTCGCCACTGCCGCTTGTGTCTGTCCATCCGGAACCGTCGTTTTCGAATATAACGCTATCATTTTCTGTGTTCTCTTCACCGATGTTTTTCTGTACATCATCCAGATTACCTGCACCACCGACGATCTCAAGAATCTTTTCACTGTTGGCAGTTACTGTTGCAGATGGTGTATAGTTTGCATCTCCATAGAGGAATTTGTGCAGTTCCTGTACGTTTGATACAAGGTCTGTCGGTACGATAATACTTCCCTTTACATTTGAGAACTTATAGGATGACGGGAAACCGGCCGTCTCATCTATACTGTAACCGATCAGTGTCGGAAGAAGCTGAAGGATATCCTCTTTGCCCAGAGATGTTGTTACCATCGGGAAGACATCGTCCATAATATTAAAGATTTTACTCAATCCGGCATGTTTTGCTTTATAAACGATCATCTGAATAACTTTACGCTGACGTTCTGTACGTCCCATATCAAGACTTGCTGTGTAACGGATACGGCAATAAGATGTTGCCTGTACACCGTTCAGATGATAGTGGTACTGAATCTTTTCCTGATCTTCCGGCTTTTCCGGAAGTTCGATTGGTGTGTAGCTGAGTCCTGTATCTTCGGCTGTCTCTACACAGTAGTTGTTCATATGCACGATCTCTGCATAGGACATATCCATATCCAAACCGCCCAGATCATCAATGATCGTTGCAAGTGCATCGAATTTAACAGTTGCATAATCTGTAATATTCAGGTCGAGGTTGGTATTCAGCATGGTGATTGCCTGTTCCGGACCACCATATGCATATGCTGCATTTGCTTTGGAATAGGTATCATCACCAAGGTTCAGAAGTGTATCACGGTAAATAGATACAAGCCTTACCTCTTTTGTATCATTGTTGACACTCGCAATAATCATGGTATCGCTGTTCTGGTTACCGGAAAACTTCATATTTGCACTTCGGGAATCAATTCCGAACAAAGCATAGGTCGTATAACCGGTCAGATGTGAATCTTCGGAATTAATTGCGTCCTGTACTTCTTCATTGACCTGAATCTTCTCAGTATCAAGTTTCTGTGTATTTGTCTTGTCCATTCGGGACATAAGCTGTCCATATACATACAGACCTCCGATAAACACAAGAAGCACTATGATTTCTACTGCAAAAAGTATCTTTTTGGTTTTGGATCTCTTTTTTGGTCTTGCCATCTTTTCTCCCCTTACTTTTTAGTATGCGTTTTTGTTTACAAATCCTTTAAAGATTGTAAGAAACAGTATCTTTATATCAAAACCGATCGACCAGTTCTCTATATAGTAAAGGTCACAGTCGATTCGTTTTTTGATTGATGTATCACCACGGTAGCCATTCACCTGCGCCCATCCGGTCAGTCCCGGGCGGACCTGATGTTTGACCATGTATCTTGGAATCTCTTCCCGGAATTTTTCGACAAAGAAAGGCCTCTCGGGACGTGGTCCCACCAGACTCATATCGCCCCGCAGAATGTTAAAAAGCTGAGGAAGCTCATCTATACTTGTCCGGCGCATAAATTTACCTATTCCTGTTACACGCGGATCGTTTTTGACTGTCCACGCCTTCTTTTCTTCGGCTTCCGGCTGTACTTCCATGGAGCGGAACTTATACATCCAGAAAGTTTTATTATGAAGTCCTACCCGCTCCTGCCTGTATATCAGAGGTCCCGGAGAAGTCAGTTTGATCAGAATGCACATCACAAGCATAACCGGTGACGAAACGATGATTGCCATGATCGAGCCTACGATATCCATTGCACGTTTCACCATAGAATTAAAGGTATTACTCAGCGGAACATAACGGATATTGATTACCGGAAGCCCCAGAATATCTTCAGTATATGGTTTTGTCGGAATAATTTTATTGTAATCCGGAATAAACTTCGTATGAACGCCTGATTTCTCACACATTGCAACGATTTCTTCCAGACGGTAATATTCACTCAGTCCAAGCGTGATTGCAATCTCATCCAGACGATTCGCCGGTAAGATCACTGACAGATTCGCAATACGGCCGATGACTTTGATTCCATTATAGATTGTTCCTGCCGGAACATTGTCATCCAGAATACCTCTTACAACATATCCCCATTGCGGATTCTGCTGTATCCTGTCGATATATTCTTCAGCCGCGCGGCTGTACCCCACCAGTATCATCTGTTTCTGGTTCAGTCCTTTACGTCGCATATTGCGCAGTATCGAAAAAATGAACAGACGTACAATCCATTCTGCGAAAATATTGATCACGCAGAAAATATAAACGGTCAGTCTGGAGAAGTCCGACTCACCCATCATATAAAGACTAAATACGACTAACAGAAGTCCAAGTACATTTGCCTTGATGATATTTGCAAGAACAAGCCTGCGTCCCTGCATATGCAGTGGCTCATACAGAGTGAAAGCCTGATACAGCAATAAATAGCCCGGAATGATAAATACCAGGGCAAACATATACTGTTCAAAAGCAAGTGCACGGACTGCGGAATAAGCAAAAGGACCGATGAAACGAATCATCCACGCAAGTACATAACATACCGCAATGACGATTGCATCAATCAACATCTGCAGCCGGGTGAAGTTCTTCTGATTGTCCTGAATCACACTCTCCCACCTCAATCCAATTCTTTGTTTTTCACATTTCTGTCCGAAAAATTTTCCCGGACAGCCACGTTTATCTTATACTAGTTACTCTCTAAAATCAACAATATCTTCTGTATATTGTATTAAAATTCCATAAAGTCCTGTAATATCAGCATTATGCCCGAAATCTGCGTACGATATTAATCCACAGTTCCAGCTGAATCTTGCAGTAATTTGGCAGATGTTTCATGCGAAACGGAACTTTTTTATTTTTCATGCTGATTGAAAATCCGTTTTTGATGCCTGCCGCATATTCTTTTCCCATTCCTTTTACCGCGAAAAACAGGAATTTCACAAGAAACCCAGTCACAAGAAACGGAAGATTTAAGATGATCTGTAAAAGTGGCATGTTCTTATAGATCAGATAAATATTGTTTCTGGATGAATATCTTGTCTTAAACTGATTATAGCGTGAACCACTTGTTCCACTGCCGACATGATAAACAATTGCTTTCGGCGCATACCAGTTTTCGTAACCGTAAATTCTTGCACGATAGCCGATATCCGTATCCTCCAGATATGCAAAATGCTCCTCATCAAAGTAACCTATCTTCTCGAGAATTTTTTTGCGGTAGATTGCTGCACCGGCACATGCGGAAAAAATCCTGTCTTCTGTCTCATATGCATGGATATCTTTCCCTCTGCCGCGGGCAAAAGACCATCCCAGTGCACAGTAATAATTGCCGACATCATCCAGTTTGTCGCGATCATGGTACTGCACCATCCGTGCACCACATGAGAATGCATTCTTATGCCGTCTGATTGCAGCAAGCATTTCCTCTACAAAATCCTCTTTTACTTCTGTATCATTATTTAAAAGCAGCACATACGGTGCTTTTGCCGCACGTATCCCTGCATTGACTGCTCCACAGAAGCCGAAATTCTCCGACAGTTCGATCAGATGTACCCACGGATAGTTGGCTGTCACGAAAGAACAGCTTCCGTCTGTAGATCCATTATCTACCAGTATAACTTCAAAATTGTTCAGTGTCTGCCCTTCCAGACTTGCAAGCACGCTGTCCAGAAACGCAATTCCATTAAAATTCGGTATGACCACCGATACTTCCATATTATCTCCTATCCTTACCCTTACTGTCCATTCCCTTCAGAGGACGAAGTGAATAATTCCACTTTGTCAGCGAAAGATTCTTATTGTAATACGGATCACCGTTTTTCAGAATGTCAATCCAGTGTTCTCTCATATACTCGATTTCTTCCTGAAAACGTCGCACCTTCGCCTCACTGTCTTCCGCACCTCTTGTCTTTGATTCCATATGATAAAGCTGTACGTATGGATCATACACGATCAGTCTGCCGGATTTTCTCACCTTCAGACAGAGATCAACATCATTAAAAGCTACTGCAAGCTTCTCTGTAAAACCGCCTGCTTCCTCAAAAGCAGTACGTTTCATCATCATACATGCCGCTGTTACCGCACTCATGTCCTGAATGATCGATGCCTTATGAAGGTAACCGGTACGGTTCGCCGGCATATCAACAAACATATGTCCAGCAATTCCACCGATTCCGATCACACATCCTGCATGCTGGATCGTATTATCCGGATAAAGAAGCTTCACACCGACTGCTCCCACTTCTTCTCTCTGGCACATACCGAGCATCTCTTCTATCCAGTCCGGTGTGATCACCGTAACATCGTTGTTCAGAAACAGCAGATAATCACCTTTTGCATGCTTCACTCCGAAATTGTTGATCGCTGCATAGTTAAATTCTTTCTCCCAGCGAAGCACACGGATCTTCGGATCTTTCTCTATTTCTTTATAATACGCAAAAATTTCCTCTGATACACTGTTATTCTCTATAATAAGTATCTCGTAATTCTCATATGCTGTCTTTTCTCTGATGGAACGAAGACATGCTTCCAGCGATTCCTTCTCATCTTTGTTTGGGATGATAATGGTCACCATCGGGTTGCCCTGTACCGGATACTGCACACGGAAAAATCCGAGGTCCGGTGTATGTGTGACAATTCCCTTCTGCCCCGTTCTCTCAAGATGTGCCTCGATAGCGCGTCGTCCTGCTTCGAACGCATACATTTTGCTGGCAGGGTTATCTGCTGTCGATGCTTTGTGCGTTCTCCAGTGATACAAAATCTCTGGCACATGTCCGATCTTTCCAGCTTCTTCTACGCAGCGGAAAATAAAATCATGATCCTGTGCTCCGTCAAACTCCTGCCGGAATCCTCCAACTTTACGTATTATCGACTGTCTTACAACAAAAAAGTGGCAGATATAGTTATTGGAACGCAGAAGGTCAAGGTTAAAATCCGGTTTCAGATGGGGTTGAAAATGCTCATCCAGTTCGGTAGTTACCTTGTCTTCATCTGTATAGACTCCATCTGCATCCGGATTATTTTCCAGATAACGTGCAATCTCATAAAGAGTATTTGGGGCAAGCAGGTCATCATGATCAAGAATTCCTGCATGCTCTCCCTGTATCATCTCAAGTGCTGCATTTGTATTTCCTGCAATTCCCAGATTCTGATCCAGTATTTTTACACGGATTCTGCTGTCCTTATTCGCATATTCGTCCAAAACAGCCTGCATTTTCTTATCTTCCGGACTTCCGTTCGCAATGCAGAGTTCCCAGTTACTGTATGTCTGTGCCAGCAGCGAATCAATCATCTGGCGCAAAAAAACTTCCGGTGTACGAAATGCCGGAACAGCCACGCTGATCAGCGGGCTGTAGGAAAACTTGTGTTTTCTCTGTTTTTCCAGTTCTGTATCATCCGGAATATAGGCCTCATACCACGGACCATACGGTACTTCTTCCGGTTCAAAGCGTTCATGAAGACGTACCCAGAATTCCTTCGGACCATAATGTTTGAAATAACGCAATCCCTTACGGATCGTGTACGGATTAAGCTTTTTCAGCATTCGTGCCCACTGGATATGTCCTGTCACTTCTTTGTTTTTGCTCATAATCTGTCTGTATCCTCTGACGCTGCTTTCACCCTGCTTATTCCAGAGTAAAACAGCTTATTTCTCTTATAATAGGATTTATTTTATCATTCCGACCTGTTTTTTGCAAGGGTGGAGTCAATTTCGCTTGCGCTGCCATCACTTTTCTATTATCATTTCTCTGAGAGGAGGCTCTTTATGAAAAGAATTCGATACTTTGATCTGTTAAGATGTATTTCATTTTGCTTCATTATTTTTTATCATATGATATCACAGCTTTACTTTTCCAAATTATTTCCATTAGATAAAATCCTGCCCTTTTATGAAAATGATAATATGAACATCGCCATGCTGGGTGTTGCCGTATTTTTTATTTTATCCGGTGCCGGCCTCGCATACAGTACGGCAGAGAATTTTGATATTCGACGTTTCTATAAAAAAAGATTTATAAGAGTCCTAATTCCATTTTATATAACCTATATTTCCTATTTTATATATAAAGTGATAACGACCGGTTCTTTTACATCCTTTTTCCCGCCGGAAACATCCGCATGGAAAATCATTTTTACATTCTTCGGCATGGATGAATGGATCAGTCAGCACGGAATTCATACGTTTTCCCTTGGCATCGGCGAGTGGTTCCTCGGTGCTCTGCTGCTGTTATATTTACTTTTCCCCCTGCTCCGTTTCCTGATGAAAAAGAACTCCCGTCTCTTTTTTGTCGGTTCCACCTGTATTTATCTGCTTTTGCTGTTTTATTATCCATTCAGTACTCCGGTGCATGTGAATCTGCTGATCAAGGGATATGATTTTATCTTAGGTATGCTGCTTGGCTATACAAAGCATACATTCAGACCTCAGTGGGCGTTTCTTTCCGTTCCTCTGGTTATATTTTTCTTTGTTTCCCCGTTCAGGCTGGGGATACATTACGAATTAAAGGTGGAAATCCTTGCTGTTGCTTTTTGTATTTCCTTCTCATACCTTGAACCGCTCCTTCAGAAAAAGAATCTGAAATTACTGGATTTATTAAGCAATTATTCCTATGAGATTTTTCTCGTACACCACATTGTCATATATGTACTTACACCGGCTTCCATACCATATCTGCGTGGTTCCTGGTCTGTCAGCATTCTTTTTGCTGCTGAACTTGTGTTTATCGCATTTTTTGCTTTCATTCTGAAATGGCTTTCGGGCAGATGCATTGCTTTTCTGTCACGCAGATCTGTGAACAGTAACGTAAAATAACCCCAGCCACAAAAAGCTCGGCTGTTCTGCTTGAATTACCACCCGAAATGGGATATGATAGATTTCGAGAATCACTTACCAAAATTCAATAAGATCAGTTTAAACACATATGAAATGGGAGTACAGATTTATGAAATTTAAAAAGATACATTCAGGTCTGATCGCGCTCGGACTTTGCTGTTCCCTGTTCCTTCAGACACCTGTTCTGGCCGCCGAAGAAACAGCAGATGCAGCATCCGTTTCCGCGATTTCGACAAACGATATAGCCGGATGGCCACAGGGACCGGATATCACATCCACTGCTGCCGTCATCATGGAAGACAGCACCAACACAACACTCTATGCAAAAAACATGGATCAGATTCTTTACCCGGGAGCCACTGTCAAGGTTATGACCACACTACTTGCACTGGAAAACACACAGCTTTCCGATCAGGTCACCATGACTGCAACCGGTGTATCCGGTGTCACAGACGGAGGTGCCAATATCTCCGCGCAGATTGATGAAGTGTTTACCGTAGAGCAGTGTCTGTATGCGATCATGCTCGCATCTGCAAACGATGTTGCCCTTCAGCTCGCCGAGCATATCGGTGGTTCTGTCGATGGTTTCGTTCAAATGATGAATGCCCGTGCAGCAGAGCTTGGCTGTACCAACACTGTATTTACGAATCCAACCGGTCTTCCGGATGAGAACCAGCATACGACAGCACACGATATGGCGCTGATCATGAAAGCTGCTGCTGACAATGAGTCATTCCAGACAATTGCAGGTACTACCTCTTATACAATTCCGGCAACCAATGTTTCCGGCGGAGAACGAGTCCTGACCAACAACTTTTCCATGCTGACCAACACAAATGCTGCTTATTATCAGTATTGTACCGGCGGACGAGAAGGATACACCGAAGCCTCCGGAAGTACACTTGTCTGCAGTGCACAGAAAAACGGTATCACCCTGATTGCAGTTGTCCTTCAGGGAACATCCGGAACCACCGCCACCGAGGCAGCCAGCCTTTTAAATTACGGATTTGATAATTTCAATATGCTTTCCCTCGGGGATAATGATTTCAATATGTTATCCGGTGGGGATGTATATGTACCAGTCGGCACCACTGCCGATGCTCTGACTACCCAGGACGGCGAAGTTCAGGACGGACAGTACAGACGCCAGTATCTCTTTGGCGGAACAGCTGTCGGAACATCTGTCATGGTAGCCACCCAGGAAGAAGATACTTCTCTTGTCGATGCAAGTGTACAGAATATTGATGCAGCCAAGAATTATACTGAAGGTCGTAACAATCTTCCATACTTTATCATTGGCGGTGTTGGAATCCTGCTTCTTCTCTTGATTCTCCTTCGCATCATTAAAGTTGCAAAGTCCTGATTTGAATATTATCAGTCAGATCTATAAACACACTCTACAATATATAAGAAAAGCAGCTGTCTGTTATGGCAGCTGCTTTTCTTTTACATAATCTCTTTAAGATAACGTCCCAATGCATCTTTCCAGTCCGGAAGACGGGTAAATCCATGTTCTTCCAGTTTTTTCTTTTCCATGCGGCTGTTGGAAGGACGTTTTGCTTTTGCAGGATACTCTGCAGAACTTACCGGAATGACATTTACATCCATTCCTGCCTGACGGAAGATTTCTTTTGCAAAATCACACCAGGAAATATATCCACCTTCATTTGTTGCATGATATTTTCCATATTCTTCTTTTTCCAGCATATCAACCAGAAGTCTTGCAAGGTCATATGTGTAGGTCGGTGTTCCGATCTGATCATCGACAACGGTCAGTGTGTCATGAGTCTTTCCGAGGTTCAGCATGGTCTTGATGAAATTCTTTCCGTTCAGACCAAATACCCATGCGATACGGACAATATAATAATGCGGTGCATATTTTTCAACTGCAACTTCGCCTTCATATTTCGAATGTCCATAGACATTCAATGGCTCTACAACCGGATCATCCGGCTCCCACGGGCGGGTTCCCTGTCCGTCAAATACATAATCGGTGCTGATATAAACCATCGGAATATCAAGTTTTCCACACATTTTTGCGATATTGGCTGTTCCATCCACATTTACCTTGTGGCAAACCTCCTGATTATCCTCAGCTGCATCTACTGCTGTCCATGCCGCACAGTGTACAACCTTATCCGGATGTACCTCTGTCATCACCTGTTCAACGGCTACACTGTCTGTGATATCCATCTCCTCAACATCCACACCGACACCTTCGTAGCCTCTTTTTGCAAGTTCGTTCATAACGTCATAGCCAAGCTGGCCTTTTACACCTGTAACCAGTACTTTCATTTTCATTCCTCCTATATGCGTTTTAACGAAAAGTCCTGACTCTTTAATGTCAGGTTCGGATTATAATACGGATCTCCGTCACGCATGATATCCGGCCATCGTCTTTCAAACACCTGAATTTCTTTATTAAACCGTGCCACCTTTTCCGGAGTGTCTTCCAGACCTCTGGATTTGGACTCGTAATGATACAGCTCTGCATATGGATTGTATACGATCAGATACCCGGCAGTCCGCAGCTTCATACAGAAATCAATATCATTAAATGCAACTGCCAGTTCCTCGGTAAGTCCGCCGACTTCCTCAAAAGCAGAACGTTTTACCATCATGCAGGCTGCCGTCACCGCACTGTAATCCTGTGCGCAGATGATTCTGTGACAGTATCCGGTCGTTCCTCGCGGCTGCAGTACAAAACAGTGTCCTGCAATTCCACCAAAACCGATCACGACACCGGCATGCTGGATCGTATCATCTTCATAGTACATACGTGCTCCAACTGCTCCGACATCACTTCGCATACAGTAACCCAGTAATTCTTCGAGACAGTCTTCGTTGATGATCTCCGTATCATTATTCAGAAGAAGGATGTATTCCCCCTTCGCAAATGTTGCACCGTAATTGTTGATTGCGGAATAATTAAATTCTTTATCCCAGTAAACGACATGAACCTTCGGATTCTGTGCTTCGATCTCCTTATAATACTGGAATGTAGAATCTTCGGTACTGTTGTTTTCGACAATGATAAATTCATAATTCCGGTACGTAGATTTCTGTTCAATAGAATTCATGCAGCGTTTCAGATCGTCGATATGATCCTTATTCGGAATGATGATTGAAACAAGCGGATCATGATCTCTGTGGAATTTCGTACGGTACAGCCCAAGGAATTCACCCTGATGAACTTCTGCATCAATTCCTGTTCTCTGATAATGCGCCTCGATCGCACGTTTTCCGGCTTCAAATGCATACGTCTTGCTTTCCGGATTTTCAGCGGTGGAATCCTCATGACATCTCCAATGATAGAGAATTTTCGGCACATGATAGATTTCCTCCGGTTTCACCGCTTCGATGCAGCGGAAAATAAAGTCATAATCCTGTGCCCCATCATATTCTTTGCAGAGCATACCTACCTGATCAATGATTTTTCTGTCCACCACAAACAGGTGACAGATATAGTTTACCGTACAGAGCAGATCCGGATTATAGTCCGGCTTGAAATGCGGCTGGAAAAACTTATGTCCGTCCATCGACATTTTATCCTCATCAGAATAAAGAAGACGGATTGCTCTGTTATTATTTAAAGCCTTCACACACTCAAAGAGCGCATGTGGAGTCAATTCATCGTCATGATCTGCGAACGCAATGAAATCACCTGTCGCCATCTCTATTCCTGCATTGGTATTTTCGGAAATCTGAAGAGGTTCCTTATGGGAAATCACACGAATTCTCTCATCCGATGCAGCAAGAGACTTCAAAAGTTCTGCAATCGGTGAGTTCTCCCCGCTTCCATCAGAAAGACAGAGTTCCCAGTTCGGATAAGTCTGTGCCTTCACGGTCTCTACCAGCTGACGAAGATATTTCTCCGGTGTTTTGTACAGCGGAATCACAATGCTGATCTTTGGCTGGTATTCGAATTTTTCTCTTCTCTGGTGTTCCAGTTCTTTTGCACTCGGAAGGTGGCGTACAATCCATTTCTGATATGGTATCTCTCTTGTTGAAGCCGTCCTGATTTTGGATACAACTTTGCCTGCCAGTGCTGCACTTCCCTGGGATTTCCAGTAACGCATACCCTTCTGCGCATATTTTTCTATTTTTTTGCGAAGGATGACTGCCGGCTGTAAATGTACCACATGTACAGCCTTCGTCTCCCCTGCATAAAATACTACGTAGACAACCTTTCCGGTAAGATTGGTGATCTCTGCAAAAAATCCGGTCTTGTCCTCGTGCTTCATTTCTTCATACATCTGTTCCACATCAACACGTTCTGTACGAAGAATCTCTGCCTGAATCTTTTCTTTGTTTTCGTCGAAAATCTGAATTCGCACCGGCTGATCTGCCACGGCCCACCCACGGATACGCAAAAATCCCTGCTGGATTTTTTCTTCTTCGATATAAAACTGCGGTTTGCCTCTGCGTTTTTCCAGATTTTTTACTGTAATGGAAAACCAGCAGAATGTTTTGTCCGGCATATCTGCATAAACGCTCAGCTTCTGATATCCTTCCAGCGACTCCGGAAGCTGCACCGCTGCCGTAATACGCTCGCCCCTCATCAAATCCGGATCTTTAAAACGTTCCAGTGCACTGACTACTTCCAGACGCTGAATCTCGGATTTTATTTCGGAACCATCCAGCATGGCACGCATCTTTGCTTCTTTCGGCCATGTTCCCTGCAGGATATAACAGCATGGATCCTGTAAATGGAACCGATCCTTTGTTACCTCAAATATCTCTCTCGACATAATCTATATCCAACCTCGTTTCTCAGTCTTCTCTCAGGGAACAGTCTGCTTCTTTCAGTGACAGATTCGGATTGTAATAAGGGTCTCCCTTCGCCATCTCATCACCCCATTTTTCCTCGAAGCGCTTCGTTTCTTTTTCGAAACGGAACTGCTTCTCCGGAGTATCTTCCATTCCCCTTGACTTGGATTCGTAGTGATAAAGCTCCGCATATGGTGTAAATACGACTTTTTTGCCTGCTGCACGCGCCTTCATGCAAAGATCAATGTCATTAAAGGCAACAACAAACTCTTCATCAAATCCACCTACTGCCTGGAAATCTTCTGCTTTCATAAGCATGCAGGCCGCAGTTACGGCGCTGATTTCCTGTACATTTACTGCCCTTCCGAAATATCCTTTATCTTCGCAGGATGCCATGCACATAATATGGCCTGCAATTCCGCCCATGCCAAGTACAACTCCTGCATGCTGGATCAGGTTATCCGGATAGTAAAGTTTCGCTCCGACGATTGAAACATCCGGCTGCTGACAGATCATCAGCATCTCCTCGATCCAGCCCGGACTGATCACTTCCACATCATTATTCAGAAACAGCAGGTAGCTTCCTTTTGCTTCTTTTACAGCGAAATTGTTGATTGCAGAATAATTAAATCCATCTTCCCACGTAAGTACCCGTGCTTTCGGGTAGCGCCAGGAAAGGTTTTTGTAGTAATCAAAAGTCTCCTGCTCTTCGCTGTTGTTTTCGACTACCAGAATTTCATAATTCTTCCATGTAGATTTCTCATAAATGGAAGAAAGACATTTCTCAAGATCATCAATATGGTCTTTATTCGGAATAATGATCGACACAAGCGGCTCGCCCTGAATCTTTACATGACTTCGATACCAGCCCGGATGTTTCGTCATTTCTACCTCTGCCTCGATACCAACTCTGCGGTAATGTTCCTGAATCGCACGGCATCCTGCTTCATATGCGTACGTCTTGCTCTCCGGATTTGCCGCAACAGAATTCATATGACACCTCCAGTGATACAGCACCTTCGGAATATGAATCACCTGTTTTGCCTGCTCACAGCAGCGCAGTATAAAATCGTAATCCTGCGAACCGTCAAACTCCGGTCTGAGGCCTCCCACCTGATTGACCAGTGCTTTTTTTACAACAAAAATATGACAGATATAATTATTGTCCCTTAAACGGAACAAATTATAGTCTGATTTGAAATGAGGTTCAAAATAGAATTCCCCATCCATACTCAGTTTATCTTCATCTGTATAAATGATCTCCGGTCCCTGATGATCATTTATTGCCCTGACAATTTCATACAAAGCATCCGGTTCCAGTGTATCATCATGATCACTCAGCATCAGATATTCACCGGTCGCCATCTCGATTGCTTTGTTTGTATTGACGGAAATCCCACCATTACCCTCTAGATGCTTATAAAGGATTCTCTTATCTTTACCATAACGCTTCTGAACGTATTCTTCGACTTTCTGATCAGGGCTTCCATCCGCCAGGCAGAGCTGCCAGTTTGTGTAAGTCTGCGAACGCACAGAATCGATCAGTTCCTTCAGATACGGAGTCGGTGTACAGTACAGAGGAATCACAATGCTGATCAGAGGATTCTGCTCAAAATGTTCATGACGCTGTCTGCGAAGAGTCTTTCTGTCCGCTTTATGACGCTCAAACCATTCTTCATAATCTTCTTTGTGCTCCCCGTTTTTGTCTTTGTGGAAAAGACGTCCCCAGAAGCCTTTTGCTTTCTCTTTTTCCTTCTGTTCCCTGCGAAGAGCTTTTATATCAATCTCATATGTTTTGGTTGTAGAATCACCGCAGAAATGAAGTACGATCCTGTTTCCCGGAATTTCGAGAAATGCCGCGGAAATACTGAAACCGATCTCCTGATTCTTGTAATCGTCGTCCAGATGGCGTCGCTCTACAACGTCCGGCCTGCGGCCTCTCGTGATCTTACAGTCGAGAAGTTCTGCATTTTCTTTATGAACAGTTACTTCAACTTCACCTCTCTGGTCTGTTGTCCATCCCTGAATCTCAAGCATCAGCCCATAGAGGAGCTTAGCATCACTACTAAGCCCCTTAAATCTCTCGTCTTTAATCAAAAGCCGGGGAACACGATAAAAAGAGAACTGCTCTGCTTCAATTCCGTAATAATAATCAAAGTTTATTGTATCGCCCACTTTACCGTGCC
>ENA-OWPL01000999-OWPL01000999.1-human-gut-metagenome-genome-assembly--contig:-NODE-999-length-17541-cov-3.546208_pt1 | contig 17541 bp, 13 predicted proteins | sample MGYA00248263_ERZ651844 | MGnify/ENA primary metagenome ERZ651844 (study PRJEB26924, sample SAMEA4378256) | human gut metagenome | biome: human gut; feature: human-associated habitat; material: faeces...
GTACCTGGCTACGAACCAGGGGGTCGTGGGTTCGAATCCTGCCTGGCGCACCATCCACGCAAGAGAGGCTTCCGAAATCGGGAGCTTTCTTTTTGTCTGGAGCTTTCTTAAGTTGTTGATTTTATTGAATAAACTAATCAACGAAAGAATTCGAGACAAAATTTTGCGGCCTAGGAATTCCCGTTTTGTTACCCCGGTTTGAAAGGAAAAAAAACTGGGGAACAAAATTCTGAATTTTCCAAACTGGGGAAAAACAATCCGCAAATTTCGGCAGCGATTGCATTAAGATTGTTGCCGCAGCCGAAGGTGAGAAAAGCGTCCTGATATCACATCGTTAACCGGGGCTTCACTTTCGTAGAGATCGCAAGGCCGAGACGGCTCTCAATCGAAAGCGATCCGACAAGCTTTGAGGGCTATGCTGACTAAGGCGCCCGACAAAGAAAACGACAGTTTTTCCAACCGTGTCGAATCCGATTTTGCTAACCTTCGCTCAACAAGCGTAGCGGCAGGTGCAAAGCGTGTTTACGAAGAGAACGGATTTTGAACACGATCAACACGCAACGACACAACCGTGGCAGACACTTTGCAACCGTGTTACGTCATTGAAGCAGCGCTTCTTACGAGTCCTCAGCCGTTGACGCTCGAGGATCTTTCGCGCCTGTTTGCCGGTCGGCTTACGCAGACGGAGCTGCTTGAAGCCATGAACGAACTTTCCGAACACTGGAAAGAGCGCGGCTTGCGACTGGTCGAAACTGCAAGCGGTTGGGGGTTTGTCACATCGACGGCCGTGGGTGAATACCTGCTTCGCATGAGCGATCAGAAAATGCCCAAGTATTCGCGTGCCGTGATGGAGACGCTTGCCATCATTGCGTACCGTCAGCCGGCAACGCGCGGCGATATTGAAGACATTCGCGGCGTGGCGGTCAATCCCAATGTGGTGCGACAGCTGCAGGAAAGAGGGTGGATTGAAATTGTCGGGCACCGAGAGTCGCCCGGTCGCCCGGCGCTGTTTGCCACGACGCAGCAGTTTTTGGACGATTTGGGACTGAAGTCCCTCGCGGATCTGCCGCCTTTGTCCGGCGACATGCCGCAAAGCAAAGAATTTGAATTGGTGTTCGGTGACGAGCCGACCGACGAAGCGAGTCAAGCACAAGCCCAAGAAGGGGCATCCGACGCCGACGGTCAGACTCCGGAAAAAGTCGACACTGAATAAAGAGTACAGTCAGAGACACTTAAAGCTATGCCTACTACACGAGAAGACAGCCTGAACGAAGTCGCGGTCGAGGCGCAAGCCGAACCGAAGAAACGCGTGGTTCGCCGCCGTACGGTCAAGACCGAAGCTGAAAGTTCCGAAGCAGCTCCTGTCAAGAAACCCCGCGCTGTGCGTACGCGCAAAGTGAAGGCCGAAACCGAGGTGGTTGTCGAACCGACGACGGAAGTTGTCGCTGCGCCGGCGGAGGAGAAACCCAAGCGCAAGGTGACGCGTCGCCGTAAGACCGAGGAGGTTGCAGCACCTGCCGCAGAGGTTGTCGCTGAAACGGTTCGGGAAGAAGAGAAGCCCGCGACCAAGCGTCGTACCGTGACGCGCCGCAAGAAAGCCGATGAAGCTATTCCCGAGGCAACGCAGGAAGCGGCCCCGCAAGAGGCTAAGCCTGAAGAGGAAGTCCCCGCCAAACCCAAGCGCACTCGCCGAGCGAAGAAAGCAGAGGAGGCGGCAGCCGAAGAAACTCCCGTCAAGAAGACGCGTGCTCGCAAGACGAAGGCAAAGACTGAAGCTGAGGTTATCGAAGCGGTTGAAGAGACTTTGCCTCAGCCCGAACCCGAGGCGGAAGTCGATATGCCTCAGGAGAAGGTGTTCGACAAGAAGGAAAAGCGCGCCGAAGGCCGCGGTAAGTTCCGTCGCAACAAGCGCGTCCGCGAGGAACAGTTCGAGGACGAAGGCATGGCCGTTCCGGAAGATGCTCCCGCAATTGATGCCGAACTCTGCGCCGCTCAGATTTTCGACCCGAAGGTGCTTGCTCAGGGTAAGGCCGCCAAGAAAAATGAACTCGTCAAACAGAGCGAAAAGCTGCACAAGGTGCTCGCTGATCTCGGTCTGGGCAGCCGCCGCGATATGGAGCAGCTCATTGTCGAAGGTCGCATCTCGGTGAATTCCGAACCCGCTTTCCTGGGGCAGCGCGTGATGCCCGGCGACATCGTTCGTTTGAACGGTCGTATCGTCAAGCGCATGGCACAAGGTAAGCAGCCCAAGGCTCCGCGCGTGCTTGTCTATCACAAGCCCGCCGGCCAGATCGTGAGTATGCGCGATCCGCAGGGGCGTCCGAGCGTCTTTGATAATCTGCCCAAGATTTCAGGCGCCCGCTGGATTGCCGTCGGACGTCTGGACTTCAACACCGAAGGGCTGCTGCTTTTTACGACGAGCGGAGAGCTTGCCAATCGTCTGATGCACCCCCGCTATGAAATCGAGCGCGAATACGCCGTACGCGCGGCGGGCGTCATGACCGACGAAGCCAAGGAACTCTTGACGACCGGGGTGGAGCTCGACGACGGTCCGGCTCACTTCTCGATGCTCGAAGAAAAGGGCGGCGACAATCTCAACCGCTGGTATCTCGTTCGCATCAGCGAGGGCCGCAACCGCGAGGTGCGCCGCATGTTTGCTGCCGTCGGCCTGACGGTGAGCCGCCTGATTCGCGTGCGCTATGGTGCAGTTCGATTGCCCGCTGATCTTGCGCGCGGCACGACCCGCGAGCTCAAGCCCGACTGGGTGCAGGCCTGGATGGCGCAGCTCAATGCCGCAACGTCTTCGACGGGCGGCAAGAAGCCTGCAGTCAAGAAGGCCGGAGGCAAGAAAAACACCGGCCGCAGTTTCAACCGTAAGCCCGAGCGCATCCCCGATCCGATGCTGAGCACGGTCAACTACATTGCCAGCGGTAGCCTCGGCGCCGCCCAGGGTGCCTACGGACGGGCGCTTGCTCGAACCGATGACGTGATGCCGCCTCCGTTCAAGAAAGGCGGCAAATTCGGCAAGTCGAAGGGCTCCGGCAAGGGCAAAGGCTTCGGCAAGCGCCGTTAAGTGAAATTTGAGGAGTTTGTCGACGAAATTTTTGTCGAAAATCCTTGAATTTCAAAGAAAAAACTGTACAATCCGCGACGCGCCTTCGAAGTGAGAATTTTTTGAAATTCCCATTCGAGGGCCCTCGCTATATTGTCTGCGGCAATCGGCTTTTCGGAGCTGAAAAATTGTGGCAGGCACCCATGTTGGATGGGGTTAGGGATGGGCATTGCGCCCCTTTTTTTTTGGATTTTTTCTACAAACGGATACATGCAGAAATCAACTGCTGAAATCACGCGAATCGTTGAAGAAACGGTGCAGGGTCTCGGGTACGAATTCGTCGCCTTCGAGCGTCTGCCCCGCGGACTCATGCGCATCACGATCGACAGCCAGGCCGAAGGCGGCGTTGGCGTGGACGATTGCGAAGCCGTGAGCAATCAGATCACAGCCCTCTTTACGGTCGAGGGTATTGACTACGAACGTCTGGAAGTGGCCAGTCCCGGTGTGGAGCGCCCGCTCAAGCGCGCGAGCGAATGGGCCCGCTTCGTCGGCCGCCCGGCGCACGTCGAGCTTTATGAACCGATGAAGGCCGAGGGCTTTCCGGAAGCCGGCCGTCGCAAACTTGACGGCATCATTCTTGGCATCGAGGGTGAGCCCGGCAACGAAGTGATTTCGTTTTCGTTTGAAGAATTGGATATTGCACGCACGCCGAGTCAGGCTGCCAAGTCCCGCCAGTCGGGCAAGGCTGCCAAACCCAAGGCCGATCCGGTGCACGTGACGTTCGGCATTAACGATGTCGATCGCGCCAATTTGATTGCTGAACTTGACTTTAAGGGGAAACACGAATGAGCCGCGAAATGCTCGATATGGTCGACGTCCTTGCACGCGAAAAGAACGTTGAAAAATCCGCCGTTTTCGGCGTACTCGAAATCGCGCTGGCAAGCGCTGTGAAGAAGGCTCAGTTTCCCGGTGAGGATGCTGACGTCGCCGTTCGCGTCGATCCCAACACGGGCGACTGGAGTGCCGTTCGCCGCTGGGTGATCGTGAGCGACGATCAGGGCCTGCAGCAGCCCGATCGCGAAGAAATGTTCTCGGACATCCACGACGATTATCCGGAACTCGAAGTGGGCGACTACATTGAAAAGCCGATTGAAAACATCAACACTTCCGGCCGCCGCTTTGCCCAGGACGCCAAGCAGGTCATCCTGCAGCGCCTGCGTGACGCCGAACGCGAACAGATTCTCACTGAGTTCCTCGCTCGTGATGAAAAGGTGATCTCCGGCCAGGTCAAGCGCTCTGACAAGGAAGGCGCCATCATCGAAATCGGCCGCCTGGAAGCCCGCTTGCCCAAGAGCGAAATGATTCCGCGCGAAAACCTGCGCAACTCCGATCGCGTCCGCGCCTACGTGCTTCGCGTCGACGAAACCAACAAGGGCAAGCAGGTTATCCTGTCTCGCGCCTGCAATGAATTCATCAAGAAGCTCTTTGAGCTCGAAGTGCCGGAAATCGAAGAGGGCACCGTGGAAATCAAGGCTACGGCCCGTGATCCCGGCTCCCGCGCCAAGATTGCCGTGATGAGCCATGACAAGCGCGTCGAACCCGTCGGCACCTGCATCGGCATCCGCGGCTCGCGCGTGACGGCCGTGACCAACGAGCTGGCCGGCGAACGCATCGATGTGGTGCGCTGGGACGAAAACCCGGTTCAATACATCGTCGAAGCTCTCAAGCCCGCCAAGGTTTCCAAGGTTGTGGCCGACGAAGAAGCCAAGAGCATGGACGTGACGGTTGACGAGGAAAACCTCGCCATTGCCATCGGCCGCGGCGGTCAGAACGTGCGCCTGGCAAGCGAACTCACCGGCTGGCAGATCAACATCATGACGGCCGAAGAAGCCAACAAGAAGCAGGAAGAGGAAGATCGCGTGGCTTGCGAAGAGTTCATGACCGAGCTCGATATGTCGCAGGAAGATGCCGCCGCTCTTGTTCAGGACGGCATCTACAGTCTCGAAGAACTCGCCTACGTGCCCGAACAGGAAATCGTGGAACTGGGTATCTTCGACGAAGCTACCGTAGCAGATCTGCGTGAACGCGCTCGCCGCGTGCTTCTGGCTCGCGCCCTTAAGCGCGAAGAAAACCTGCGTCAGGCCGACGCTTCGCTGCTCGAACTCGAAGGCATGGATCACGACCTTGCCAGCCGACTCGTGAGCGAAGGTGTCAAGACCGCTGACGACCTGGCTGATTTGGACACGGAAGAACTCATGGAAAAGGGCGGCATCGCTGAAGAAGATGCCCGCGCTTTGATCATGGCCGCACGTGCCCGCTGGACTGAAGAATAAGACAGAAGTCAGAACGAAAACCAAACCGATTGAAGCCGTTCGCGAAACGAGCAGCGGGAATAAATTCCATCCCTCGGGGGAAGGCGCTCGCAAGCGGCGGCAGGAGAGATAAAACACATGGCAAACAATACTGTTAATGAATTTGCCCGCGAACTGAAGGTTTCCGCTGACACGCTTCTGTCCCAGCTCAAGGCTGCAGGCGTTCAAGTGAAGACTGTCAACGACGAAATCAGCGACGCCGACAAGCGTCAGCTTCTCGACAGCCTGCGTCAGGAACGCGTGGCCGCTCCCCGCAAGATCACCGTGACGCGTCGCGAAACGAGCACCATTCGTCAGAACGACGGCCAGGGCGGAGCCCGCACGATTGAGGTCGAAGTGCGTCGCCGCCGCGTGTTTGTGAAGAACCGCGCCGCCGAAGCGATGCGTGCCGAAATCGAAGCGCAGGCCAAGGCTCAACTCGATCGCGAACTCAAGGAAAAGCAGGAGGCTGAAGCCGCCGAGGCCGCCAAGCGCGAAGCCGAAGCAAAGCTCGCTGCCGAAGAAGCAGCCAAGAAGGCTGCTGAGGAAGCCGCTGCTAAGAAGGCGGCCGAAGAAAAGGCCGCTGCCGAAAAGGCTGCCGCTGAAAAGGCCGCGGCGGAAGCCGCCGCTCGTCAGGCCGAAGCCGACAAGCTTGCTGCCGAAAAGGCCGCCGCTGAAAAGGCTGCTGCCGAGAAGGCCCGTCAGGCTCAGGCTGAGGCAGAAAAGAAGGCTCAGCGCGAAGCTGAAGCTGCTAAGAAAGTGGCTGCTGAAAAGGCTGCTGCCGAAAAAGCTGCCGCCGAGAAGGCCGAACTCGAAGCTCGCCGTCAGGAAGCCCGTCGCAAGGCTCAGGAAGAAGCCGAAGCCATCCGCGCGATGCTTGCCAAGCCTAAGACCGTTCTCAAGGCCAAGGCTGACCGCGGTGACAAGACTGACCGCAATGAAGAGGCTAAGAAGGCTCAGCCGCAGAATGCGCAGCAAAAGCCCGCTCAGAAGAACCAGAAGGCTGAGAAGCCCGCTGCCAACAAGCCCGAAAAGAACGAAGGCAAGGCAAACGGCAAGGGCCGTAAGCAGGCTGCCAAGGGCAACGATCGCTGGGGCGACGAAGACCGCGGCGGACGTCGCGGCGGCATGAAGACCCGCGGTGCGGTTGACAGCGACGAGTCGAGCGGCTGGCACAGCCGCGGTCGCAAGAGCCACAAGCACGAACAGCGTCAGGTTCAGATGCCGACCGAGCCCGTGGTGCGTGAAGTGACCGTTCCCGAAACGATCTCGGTGGCCGATCTGGCTCACAAGATGAGCGTGAAGGCGACCGAAGTCATCAAGACCCTCATGAAGATGGGCCAGATGGTGACGATCAACCAGATGCTCGACCAGGAAACGGCGATGATCATCGTCGAGGAAATGGGCCACAAGGCACTTGCCGCCAAGGCCGACGATCCGGAATCGTTGCTGGGCGAACTCGAAAGCAACCTGGAACAGTATCCGGAAGTGCCGCGTCCGCCGGTCGTGACCATCATGGGTCACGTTGACCACGGTAAGACATCGTTGCTTGACTACATCCGTCGTGCCAAGGTGGCTGCAGGCGAAGCCGGCGGCATTACCCAGCACATCGGTGCCTACCACGTCAAGACCCCGCGCGGCATCGTGACCTTCCTCGACACTCCGGGCCACGAAGCCTTTACGGCCATGCGTGCCCGCGGTGCTCAGGCAACCGACATCGTGATTCTGGTGGTGGCCGCCGACGACGGCGTGATGCCCCAGACCAAGGAAGCCATCGCGCACGCTCGTGCCGCCGGTGTTCCGCTTGTGGTGGCGATCAACAAGATCGACAAGCCCGAAGCCAACATTGAACGCGTCAAGGGCGAACTCGTGCAAAACGAAGTGCTGCCGGAAGAATACGGCGGCGACGTGCCGTTCTGCCCGGTGTCCGCCAAGACCGGCAAGGGCGTCGACGACCTCCTTGAAAACGTGCTGCTGCAGGCCGAAATGCTCGAACTCAAGGCCGCCGACAAGGGGCCTGCCAAGGGTCTCGTGATCGAAAGCCGACTCGACAAGGGCCGCGGTCCTGTGGCTTCCATTCTGGTTCAGTCCGGTTTGCTGCAAAAGGGCGACATCGTTCTGGCCGGCCAGTGCTTCGGCCGTGTCCGCGCGATGATCAACGAATTGGGCAGCCAGGTCACCTCGGCCGGTCCTTCCATCCCGGTGGAAATCCAGGGTCTGTCCGACGTGCCGTCCGCCGGCGACGAACTGCTTGTGGTGCCCGACGAACGCAAGGCCCGTGAAGTGGCTCTCTTCCGTCAGGGCAAGTACCGCGAAGTCAAGCTCGCCCGTCAGCAGGCTCAGAAGCTCGAAAACATGTTTGCCGATGTGGGCCAGGGCGAAGTCAAGACCCTTCCGCTCATCATCAAGGCCGACGTGCAGGGTTCGACCGAAGCTCTGGTGCATGCTCTCACGAAGCTCTCCACGGAAGAAGTGCGCGTTCAGGTCGTGCACAGCGCCGTGGGCGGCATTACGGAAACCGACGTCAACCTGGCTGCGGCTTCCAAGGCGGTCATCATCGGCTTCAACGTGCGTGCCGATCAGCAGGCCCGCAAGCTTGCCGAGCAGGAAGACGTGGACATTCGCTACTACAACATCATTTACGATGCCGTCGACGAAGTCCGTGCAGCCATGAGCGGCATGCTCTCGCCCGAGAAGAAGGAAACGGCGCTCGGTCTGCTGGAAATCCGTCAGGTCATCCGTGTGCCCAAGGTCGGTCTCATTGCCGGCTGCCGCGTGCTCGAAGGTGTGGTTCGCCGCAATGCCAGCGCTCGACTCCTGCGCGACAACGTGGTGATCTGGACCGGCGAACTCGCCAGTCTGAAGCACTTCAAGGACGACGTTCGCGAAGTTCAGGCCGGCAGCGAATGCGGTCTGAGCCTCAAGGGCTATGACGACATCAAGGTCAACGACCAGCTCGAAATCTTCGAGGTGACGGAAGTCGCTCGTACGCTCTAACGGAGAATCGGCTCAGGGGTCCTTATAACGACGCCCGAGCCCTCGCAAACACTCAAACAGCAAACGCCTCCGGCAGCGATGTCGGCGGCGTTTGTGAAGTTAAAAAAGGACGAAATTTTTATGCAAAAAGCCAAGCCCGGCCGCGGCCAACGTGTCGCCGAGCAGATCGCCCGAGACCTCGCGGAGATCATTCCGCTTGAGGTGCGCGACCCCCGTGTGGGTCTGGTGACGATCACCGGCTGCGAAATCACGCCCGACTACGCTCATGCCCGCGTTTTTTTCACGGTGATCGGTTCCGATCCCGTTCAGTGCACGGCAGGCCTTACGGCCGCCGCCGGCATGCTGCGCAACAAGATTTTCAAGAAGCTTCGCATTCACACTGTTCCGACGTTGCACTTTGTGCACGATACGAGCGTCGAGCGCGGTTTTGAAATGGATCGCGTCATCAACGAGGCGATGCGTCAGACGCGCGTCGCCGAAAGCGACACAAGTAAAGAGGAAGCCGAGTAATGGGCAAGAAGGGCGACGCAGTCGACGGCGTGCTGTTGCTGGATAAGCCCGAGGGCATGAGCTCTAACTGGGCTCTGCAGCTCTCGCGCCGCTTGATCAATGCGCAGAAAGCCGGCCATACCGGTACCCTTGATCCCTTTGCGACAGGGCTTTTGCCCCTGGCTTTCGGCAACGCAACCAAGTATTCGGCCGATCTTTTGCATGCCGATAAGCGCTATGAAGCGGTGCTTCGCTTCGGCGCGCGCACCGATACGATGGATAAGACCGGTGAGGTGACGGAAACGTCTGACATGCGTCCGACGCGCCTAGCGCTTGAAGCGCTTCTGCCTGAATTTACCGGCCAGATCGAACAGGTGCCGCCGATGTACTCGGCCATCAAACGCAACGGCAAAAATCTGTATGATCTTGCGCGACGCGGCATTGAAGTTGAGCGCCATCCGAGAAAGGTCCATGTGCACCATCTCGAACTGATGGAGTTTGACAGCGAGACGGCCAAAATCGATGTCCGGGTGAGTAAAGGAACCTACATCCGTGTGCTGGCTGACGACATCGGTCGTAAACTTGGGTGCTTTGCCCATTTGGAAAGTCTGCGGCGCACCGAAGTCGGAGACTTGAAGATTGCCGACGCGATCCCCTTTGCGGTGATCGACGACAAAGAAAAAACGGTTCAAGAGCGCCGTGCCCTTCTCAAGGGAGCGGATTTTCTGCTTCAGACGCTCGGTAGCGTCCGGCTCGATGCGGTACAGACCGAACGCTTGAGAAACGGTCAGCGGCTGCCTCTGAAAGACACGCGCCACGGCGAACTGTTGCGAGCATACGGCTCGTCGGGCGAACTATTGGGAACGGTGAAGGTGGACGCAAGAGGTACTCTGCATCCTCACCGCTTGATTCGATTTGTAGTAACTGAAAACCTCGAAACGAACGGGGACGAGTAAAACATGACTAGAGCAATTCGCAACATTGCCATCATTGCGCACGTTGACCACGGCAAGACGACCATGGTCGACAAGCTTTTGCAGTGCGCGGGCACTTTCCGCAGCAACCAGCAGGTCGACGAACGCGTGATGGACAGCAACGCGCTGGAAAAGGAACGCGGCATCACGATTCTTGCCAAGAACTGCGCCGTTGAATACGAAGGCATTCACATCAACATCATCGACACCCCGGGGCACGCAGACTTTGGCGGTGAAGTCGAACGCGTTCTGTCGATGGTCGACGGCGTGTTGCTGTTGGTCGACGCCGTCGAAGGCCCGATGCCGCAGACGCGCTTTGTGACTCGCAAGGCTCTTGCCGCCGGTCTGAAGCCCATCGTCGTGATCAACAAGATCGACCGCCCGGGCGCTCGTCCGGACTGGGTGATCAATGCCACGTTCGATTTGTTTGACAAGCTCGGCGCCACGGAAGATCAGCTCGACTTCCCGGTGATTTACGCGTCCGCTTTGAACGGCTACGCGGGCCTGACCGACGACGTCGAAGAACTCCAGAAGATCGGCAACATGCGCGCCGTGTTCGACGCCGTGATCAAGTACGTGCCGGTGCGTGAAGACGATGCAGAGGCACCGCTACAGCTGCAGATCTGCTCGCTCGACTATTCGAGCTACGTGGGTAAGATCGGTATCGGCCGCGTGCACCGCGGTACGCTCAAGGCAGGTCAGAGCGTCATGATCATGAACGGCCCGGACGACACGCCCAAGCCCGCCAAGATCAACCAGATCATGCAGTTCGAAGGCCTAGACAAGAAGATCGTTGAAAGCGCTCAGGCTGGTGACATCGTTCTCGTGAACGGCATTGAAGAACTTAACATCGGTACGACCATTACCGATCCGGCCCACCCCGAAGCATTGCCGATGCTCTCCGTGGACGAACCGACGCTCACGATGAGCTTCATGGTGAACACCTCGCCTCTGGCAGGCCGTGAAGGCAAGTTCGTGACGAGCCGCCAGATTCGTGAACGCCTGGAACGTGAATTGAAGAGCAACGTGGCCATGCGTCTGCGTCCGACCGCTGACGAAACCTGCTGGGAAGTTTGCGGCCGCGGTGAATTGCACCTTACGATTCTTCTTGAAAATATGCGCCGCGAAGGCTACGAACTCGCTGTCGGTCGTCCGCGCGTGCTCTTTAAGGAAGTCGACGGCGTCAAGCTTGAACCGTACGAACTTCTGACGGTGGACGTTGAAGAAGAACACCAGGGCGCCGTGATGGAAGAACTCGGCCGCCGTAAGGGTGATCTCACCGATATGCAGCCTGACGGCAAGGGTCGCGTGCGTCTCGAATACCGTATTCCGGCTCGTGGTCTGATCGGCTTCCAGTCGCTCTTCATGACGATGTGCCGCGGCACGGGCATCATGAGCCACGTCTACGACGAATACGGTCCGATCAAGCAGGGCGATGTGGGTGAACGCCGCTCCGGCGCCATCATCAGCCAGGACGACGGCGCTGCTGTGGCTTACGCTCTGTGGAAGATCCAGGAACGCGGCCGTTTGTTCGTGAATCCGGGCGATGCTCTCTACGAAGGCATGATCATCGGTGAACACTCCCGTGAAAACGACATCGTCGTGAACCCGATCAAGGGTAAGCAGCTCACCAACATCCGTGCTTCCGGTACCGACGAAGCCATCCGTCTGGTCCCGCCTGTGCGTCTGACGCTCGAAAGCGCCGTTGAATTCATCAACGACGACGAACTCGTGGAAATCACGCCCAAGAGCATTCGCTTGCGCAAGCGCTGGCTCAAGGAATTCGAACGCCGCCGTGCCTCCCGTGCTGAACGTGACGAAACCGCTTCCTAAAGAATTTGACGCCCGAGTGCGTTGATTCCGCGAAAAAAGCAAAGCCCCGGAACTTTCGAGAGTCTCCGGGGCTTTTTGCAGACCTCAATAAGCGACTGGACGCGTCAACCGTTTTCGGCGTTCATGTCCTTTCGCACCGGTGCGCTCCCTGTGAGCGTCACGGCAAAGACAGCGCCCGTTGCCCAACTCAGTTTCTCGCTGCGATCGGTCTGATCAAGTAGCCGGATTTGCCAGCCCATCCGTTCGCAAATGCGAAGCGCAATCGAAAGTCCCAGTCCTTCGCCGCTGCCGCGGGCGGTGGTCCCGCGCGTGAAGGCCGCAAAGATGCGTTTACGATCTTTCGGCGGAATACCCGGGCCATTGTCGGCCACCATAAAGCCGTCGGGCTTTTCGATCACTTCAATGCGGCCGCCATCGGAGACGTACATCACGGCGTTTTTGACGAGATTGTTCATGACGGTTGCCAGCAGCACAGGAGAGAAATTACCTTGGCATCGCTCGGCGGTCACAAAGCTCAATTTCACTTGCTTTTTGGCGGCAATCGGTTCCCAAGCCTCCTCAACGACCGTAAAGAGCTCGCGCACGTTGTCGGTCGACGGGCCCTGAATGCTGCGCTCTGTGCGGGCGAGTTGCAGGAAAAGCGTCACAAGCGAGCGCATTTGACTTACAGCTCGCAGAATGCGGTCTACCTGTCGCGACTGCTGAGGGGTGAGGTCGGTCATTTCCAGAAGTTCCGATGAGGTCTCAATGACCGTCAAGGGCGTACGCAGTTCGTGGCTCACGTCGCCTGTAAAGGATTTTTCGCGTTTTAAGGCATCGTACAGACGCCGCATCGACGAGTCGCACAGTTGCGCGAGCGCTCCGACTTCGTCGTTGGTCATGATCTCACGCGGAATTGCTTTGTAGTGGTTGCCGCCGGCAGCGTCACGAACAGCCTCCGAAAGACGCTCGACCGGACGCATGATGCGGCGAGACAACACGGTTCCCAAAAGTGTGGCAAAAAAAACGACCGCAATCACCGTGATCGCGGAAAAGAGCCACATCTTCTGCTCGGTTTTCTCAAAGCTTTCCTGATCGCGCACGACCACGAGGGCGTGTCCTTGCCATTGCGAGCGGAACGCAAAGACGGCAGGAGGTTCGGCCACCTCCGAATATCCTTCGGCAAGGGATTTATAGCGCTCGGGAACTGGCTCCATGCCGGAATCCGGATTGTCGCAGTAGACCTTCATCGTGAGCGGCATGCGAATGGCTCCGCCCTCGTTGAGCACTTGAATCAGGGCGTCATTTATATCGGACAGATATTCGCCGGTAAGCGTCGTTTCCGCGTACTCAAAGGCGTTTTTGACCGCCAGGGCGCTGACGATCGCCATGCAGGAAATCAGCAAAACGAAGGCGTAGGCGATACGACGCTTGAGCCCGACCGGGTTGGCGTTGCTCGTGAGAAACATTGCGAAACCTCAGGGGGAAGGGGGGTGCGGGGAATTTTGGGCTTCGCTCTTTGCTTCGGGTTCGATTTCAGTTTTGACTTCGGGCGCTTCGATCGACCAGCCGAAGCCCTGATGCGTGTGCAGCAGAGCGCCTTCGTTTTCAAACGGTTTATCTATGGCCTGTCTCAACAGATAAAGGTTTGAACGTAAGCTGTCAGACATGGGCTGATCGTTGGGCCAGATTTCGAGTTCGAGTTGTGCGCGGCTCACGATAGCGGGGCTTCTTGACATCAGGCTGCGCAAAATCTTCAGGCACGTCGGATTGAGCTTGATGGGGATCTGATTGCGGGTGACCTTGAGCGTGCGCAGATTCATCGTAAGCGGCCCCACCGTGAGCGTGCTGTTGGTAGCGCCGAGCGTGCGGCGCAGAAGTGTTCCGACGCGTGCGGCAAGCTCTCGCAGAGCAAAAGGCTTGACCAAGTAGTCGTCGGCACCTGCCATCAATCCGTCAACGCGATCGTCAATGGCATCGCGGGCGGTGAGCATCAGAATCGGCAGCGTTTTGCCTTCGCTGCGCAGGCGACGACACAGCGTCATGCCATCCATGCCGGGCAGGCCGACATCGAGAATCATCAAGTCGATGTCGTTGCGATGCACTCGCTCCCAGGCATCTGCCGAGGTAAGGCTGCACTCCACGATCCATCCTTTCATTTCCAAATATTCGGCAACATTGGCAAGGATGTCGGAGTTGTCATCAACAACCAGAATTTTGATGGACATGGGAAGGTACCTTCGAGTGGTTTTGTTGCGGGAAGTTTAGAGACATCGCGTTTTTTTCACGCGGAAATCTCGCCTCTTCTTGCGTTGCATCACGGTCTTTGACGCCCATTTGACAGACGATTGACAGGCTTTTGTCGGTCGATTGAAAAAATGGTTCGCATCTCAAAAGTGCCGTTGTTTTCAACGCTTGCATCATGACCGACACCACTTCCGCAGTTCTTACCTTTGATTGCCAGCCTCAGACTTCAACAGTTCATGCCGTCGCCGCACCGCGTCGCTTTGAGCTCGTTCGACCGTATTCGCTGTTGTTGTGGTTTGCGCTGCCATTGCTCGGTTTTGCCTGGCTGTGGTTTCTGCCGCCGCATTCACTTGACATCGCTATCTCAAAGGTCTTTTTCAGTGACGGTGTCTGGTGGGGAAGGACGCAATGGTGGGTGGAACCGCTGTTACATCAGGCACCGAAATATCTCTCGATTCTGATTGCGATTTGTGCGGCGGGTAAGCTCTCGCGCCTGTGGGCGAAAACATCGTCTTCGCGCGTGGCAAGAGAAGAGGCGAGACCCGAGATGCTGCGGCTCATGTATCTGCTCGTTTCGATGCTCGCCTGCGTGCTTGCAATCTATTTTCTGAAGATTTCCACGGGGATCTCATGCCCGGCCAAGACGGTTGAGTTCGGCGGCGTCAATGAAATCAAGACGGTAGCTTCTGCGTTTGTCCTGGGAAGCATTCCCGGCAACTGTTGGCCGAGCGGGGCGGCCGGAAGCGGTTTTTGCCTGTTCGGTCTTTATTTCTATTTCAGAGATAAGTCCGTCAAGGCTGCGCGTCTGGCTTTCGGTCTCGTTCTTTTGTCGGGAACGATTGCGGGATTCGGTCGCATGACCGACGGCATGCACTTTGCTTCTCACGTGCTCGCTTCCTTCTTTGTGGATTGGATGCTTGCAGCATCGATCTACCTTCTGTTCTTTAGCCGCGGCCACCTGATCGAAAGGTTTTGGATCGAACTCAAGGGGCGTATTGTCGATACCACCGAGACGGGACGACTAAAGCCCGATCGTCCGCTCGTGAGCCAAACGACTTGCATTGTCTTTACGGCGATCTGGTGGACGCTCGTATACGACAGTCCCATGTACGCACGGTTGGTGAGTTTGCCCGAGGTGCTGACGTGGACCAAGGTGAGTCTTTTCATCGGCTCGACCATGGCCTTCGGGTTGCTTGCCGTGGCGTTGCTTGAAATGTTTTCTTGGCTGCCGGCCAAGGTGTTTCGTGCGGTACTCGTGGTGTTGTCCGCCGTCGGCGCCGTCGGTTTTGCGGGCGCTTATCTTTACGGCATCGCCTATACGCCCGACATGGTTCGCAATTTCTTGGCAACCGATACGCATGAGGCTCTGGGATATCTGAGCCCGCGTACTCTTTCCGTCTTTTTCTGTTCGTGGGCGCCTTTGCTCTGGATCTCTTTGAGTTTTGTCCCCAAGGCTCGAGCCCGTGTCTCGGTTGCCGGTCTTTTTACTCGTCAAATGCTCTGGCGCGCGGCCAAACGCGTCGGTCTCGTGGCCGTCCTCATTGCTGCGGCGCTCGGCATGGTGCTTTTGAACTTCCAAGCCCTCTCCGGAGCGATGCGTGCCGACAAGTCGCTTCGCTATCAGATCGTGCCGGCGATTATGGTCTACTCGCTTGTGAGAACGCTCACGGCTGACGCGAGTCCCGACGGTCCCCGCGTGCGTCTGGTGATCGATCCTAATCCGCAGCGCATGGTCAAGCCCGAACGTCCGACGCTCTTTGTGGTCGTTGTGGGTGAAACAACGCGTTCGGCCAATTGGCAGCTTGCCGGTTACAACCGCGAAACCAATCCGGAGCTTTCCAAGCGCGACATCATCAACTTCCCGTTGGTGCAGGCTTGCGGCACGTCCACCGACGTTTCCCTGCCTTGCATGATGAGCCGCATCGGCCGCAGCGACTACAACCGCGACAGGATTCTGAGCGAAGAAGCACTGCCTGACGTCCTGCAGCGAGCGGGCTTCAACGTTCTTTGGGTGGACAATCAATCCGGCTGCAAGGGTGTTTGTGCCGGTGTGCCGTCCAGGGGCCCTGCAGAGGCGCTCAAAAAGAGCAGTGCGGCCTGCGCCGACGGAAAGTGTTTTGACGGCGTTTTGGCCGACGAAGTGCAGACGGCTTTGGACGGCTTGTCAAAAGGTCAGTCGCAGGTGCTCTTCCTTCACATGATGGGGTCGCACGGACCGGCCTATCATCTGCGCAGCCCCAAGGATCAGAAGAAGTGGCTGCCGGAGTGCACGGCCAACGATTTGGGCAGTTGCTCGGAAGAAGAGCTTGACAACGCCTATGACAATTCCGTGCGCTACACCGATAAGGTTCTTGCCGACATTATTGATACGCTCAAAGGTGCTTCCGGCATGAACACCGCGATGCTGTACGTATCGGACCACGGCGAGAGCCTGGGAGAAAAGGGACTTTATCTTCACGGAGCGCCCTATTGGATGTCGCCCGACGAGCAGGTGCAGGTGCCGATGGTGATGTGGATGTCGGATAACTTCGCTCAGGACTACAAGGTGGATCGTGAGAAACTTGCCGCGACGGCAAAGAGCAAGGTTACGCACGAAAGCCTCTATCACACCGTGCTCGGCCTGCTTCAGGTTTCGAGCACAACCAAGGCTGATCGTTTCGATCTAACCAAACGCTAAAAATTCGGTTGAGGAGACCGCGGGCGCTTCGTTACAGTAGAGGCCGTAAAGCCCCTGACTTCAGGGGAGGACGTCAAAGCAAGCCTTTTTCGTACTTCTCGGCCAATTGAGCCAGGAACTGTTCGCAATCGGCTCGCTCGGCGGAGCGCTTGCGGTATTTCACGCCGTTGTAGGTGACTTCGGCGCGATAGGAGTTGTGACGCCGCGTTTTGAATTTCGTGACGCCTTTCTTGCTGGTGTCAAGGTAAATCGTGCCCTTGGTCGGCTTGGGCATTTCTTCAAAAAAGAAGAATGTCAGCTGTTCGGGTTTTTCGCGGTTGGCAGTCATCTCTAAATTTCCAGGCAAAGAAACAGGAAAAGAACCGACTTCAAAAGGCACTTTTGCCTGCGATGCAGACTCATGCAGAATCTTATAGCCGAATATTTTTTCCGGAACGGTTTCCACAGACGAATTGTTAAACTTCTTTGTTGCCTCATCAGGTGATATTGACAACCGTCGCGGGTTGTCCGTCGCAGCCGTAACGGCGACGGTTGCGAATCACGAGTGTTGTGCTCAATATCAGCGTGAGAAGCTCGGCAAGCGGTACGGCAAACCACAGACCGATTTCTCCGACCGCGAGTGGCAAGCATTCGATTGCCAAGACGGTGAACAAAAACGTTCTGCAAAACGACACGATCGCCGCGCGTTTCCCGTCGCCCATGGCCGTGAAGAGATAAGCGGCAAACATGTTGGGACACAGAAGCAGAAGAGACAGCGCAAAGTACCCGAAGTTGGCAAGCACGAGTTCAAACACATGCGAATCCTGCGGTGCAAAAAATCCCAGCACCGGTGCGGCAAAGAGAACCGATAACCCGTAGGCTGCAAGAGAAAAAACGGTCATATAAATCCGCGGGAGGAATCGCGGCTCTAAAAATGATAATATGTGTCCATGCTGGAATTAG
>ENA-OWPL01001003-OWPL01001003.1-human-gut-metagenome-genome-assembly--contig:-NODE-1003-length-17505-cov-4.632779_pt1 | contig 17505 bp, 10 predicted proteins | sample MGYA00248263_ERZ651844 | MGnify/ENA primary metagenome ERZ651844 (study PRJEB26924, sample SAMEA4378256) | human gut metagenome | biome: human gut; feature: human-associated habitat; material: faeces...
CCGCGACCGCGCGGGCCAGCAGCGTCTTGCCGGTGCCCGGAGGGCCGACAAGCAGCACGCCCTTGGGGATGCGCGCGCCGAGGTCGATGAACTTGCCCGGCGCTTTCAAAAAGTCGACGATCTCCTGCAATTCCTCTTTTTCCTCATCCGCACCGGCGACGTCAGAGAACGTCGTGGGGCGCTTGTTGTCTCCGCCGGTCTTGAACGACGCCGTGCCGAATTTTGCCATGCGGTCGCCGCCGCCTCCGCCAGCGGAGCGGACGGAGAGGAAGTACCAGATGGCGAAAATGCCGAGCACCGCTAAAATATAAGGCGCGAACATCGCGACATAGTTGATCGAGTGGTCGGCGGTGAAGTCGTAGTCCTCGATGATGCCGTCGGCCTTCTGCTGCTCGATGAGCTCGCCTAAGTCGTCATAGAAGAGCGTCACGCTGAAAAGGTCCTTTTTGAGCTCCGTTTTGCCGTCGATGGGCTCGCGCAGCTTCATGCGCAGCGTGGTGTCCGTCACCGTGAAGGCCGAGACCTGCTCGGATTCGAACAGCTCGCGTACCTCGGCATACGACGGTTCGGCCTCCACCGGCTTGTTCATAAAGCCGTAGACGCCGACGAGCACCAGCAGCACCAGCAGATACGGCAAAAGATTGGGACGCTTGGTCTGTTGAGTCAATGGGATATCCTCCTTGCTGATTCAAAAAAGAGGCAAAGCCTCTTTTTTTGAGAAAGATTCGCTGCGTTTTGTGCCTCGGTTGTCCGCTGAAAGCGAACAATTCGACACAACACTCCGCGCAAGGTGTTTTCTGCCACGCACATGTCGCGGCAGAAAACAGATTTGAATTGATTTCGTGCCGTGCGCGGCACGAAACTCTGCGAGGCTTTTTGAGGAGCCAGAAAGATCAATTTTCAGAATAAACCTCGGGCTTGAGCACGCCGATGTACGGCATATTGCGGTACTTCTGGGCGTAGTCGAGGCCGTAGCCGACGACGAATTCGTCGGGCACTTCAAAGCCTGCGAGGTCGGCGGCGATGGGCTTGGTGCGGCGGGCGGGCTTGTCGAGCAGCGTCACGACGGTCACGCTGGAAGCGCCCTTGGTCATAAAGTAATTCTTGAGGAAGTAGAGCGTGTTGCCGGAGTCGAGAATGTCCTCGATGACGACGATATCGCGGCCCGTGATGTCCTGCTGGAGATCGCGCGTGATCTGCACGACGCCGGACGAGGTCGTCGCGTTCTGATAGGACGAGACGGCGATGAATTCAATGTCGCTCTTGAGCTGGCAGGCGCGCACGATGTCGGCCATGAAGATGAAGGAGCCCTTCAGCACGCCGAGAAACAGGGGATTTTTGCCCTTGAGGCGCTCGTAGAGCTCGTCGCCCATCTCCTGCACGCGCGTTTTGAGCTGCTCCTCGGAATACAGTACCTTCAGGATGTCCTGATCCATATTGCTCTTAGCCATAGCTTTTTTCTCCACTTTCTTTTTATTCGTATTTGTTGTATCTGATGCGGCATTCCGCCGCAGGTCGCACAAATTGGCGTTATCGGGGGATGACGCGCACGAAGCACGCCATGTTCCCGCCTTTCGGCAGGAAAGTAACGTCCGTCCCCAGCCGCCACACGGCGGCAAGCCGGCCGCCCACATAAAGGGCGGGGAGCGCGTCGCGCTCGGTGAGGGAGAGCTTTCGGTCGACGCACAGACGCTTGACGCTGCGCGCGCCGTTCGCGCCTTGAAGCATTAAGCGCGCGTTCAGGTCGCACGGGGCGACGGTGATGATCTCACCGTCTTCCGGCACGCGGAGCGAAATGCCCTCGCCGTCGGGCTTATGCAGCAGCGTCAGCTCGAAATTGCCCCATGGGAGGGGAACGTTTTCCACAAGCGCCGCCTTTGGCAGCGCGGCGGGGGAGAACGCCATCGTCAGCGCGCCGTCCGCGATGCGGACAGTCGCGCTCTGCGGCAGCGTATAGCGCCGCTCGGCGCTGCCGCCTCTCTGTGCAAGGGCGCAGATCGCGTCGAGCTGCTTGCGCCCGATGTCCTTGCGCCCGAGGCCGAGCGCGTCGGCCAAGTGCAGCAGGATACGTGGCTGCACGACTTCATCGGCGGCAAGAAAGCAGTCCAGCGACAGCGAAATACCGCCGTCCTGCACTTTTGCATGGGAAAGTGCGGCTTCCGCCGCCTGCTCAAGCGCATCGTCGAGCGCAGTCAATGAACGCGCCGTTGTGGCGATATGCTGAGGCGCGCGGGGATTGAGCTCCCTGAGCCGCGGCAGAATTTCAAGCCGCAGGTAGTTCCGTGCGGCGGCGTTCGGGTCCGCGTTCGTGTGATCCTCGACATGCGGGATGTTGTGAGCGCGCGCATAGGTGACGAGCTCTTCTCGCGTCTGCTCCAAAAACGGGCGGACAATGTCGCCCTGCTTGGGCCGCATACCACACAGGCCGCGCAGATCCGTCCCGCGGACGAAGTTTAAGAGCACCGTTTCCGCGTTGTCGTCCGCATGGTGTGCCAGCGCGATCTGGGCGCCGAGCATTTGCGCTGTTTCACGGAGAAAGGCGTAGCGCAGGTCGCGCGCAGCTTCCTCTTCCGATTTGCCGGTTGCGCGCGCGTGGGCACGCACGTCACCGGTGCCCGGATAGAATGGAATGTCCTCTTTTTCGCACCACGCGCGGACGAAGCCTTCGTCACGCGCAGCCTCTTCGCCGCGAAGCTGGTGGTTGAAGTGCGCACAGGAGACGTCATACCCCTCCCCGCGCAGAAAATGCAGTAAACACATCGAGTCCAAACCACCGGACACGGCGGCGAGCACGGGCCGGTTCTTGTCGAGATAGCGCGCGCAGAGTGCTTCCGCGCGCGGCAGCTCAGTCCTCTTCATGCCGGTAGTCGAGCGACGAGAACGTCGTATACTGCGGCGACCAGGCAAGCTCGACCTTGCCGGTTTCGCCGTGGCGGTTCTTGGCGATGATGCACTCGGCGATGTTGCGCTTTTCCGAGTCCTCGTTGTAATAATCGTCGCGGTACAGGAACATGACGATATCCGCGTCCTGCTCGATAGCGCCCGATTCACGAAGGTCGGAGAGCATGGGGCGCTTATCCTCGCGCTTTTCGTTCGCACGCGAGAGCTGGGAAAGACACAGCACGGGAACCTGAAGCTCCTTTGCCATGATCTTGAGCATACGGGAAATATCGCTGACCACCTGCTGGCGGCTCTCGCCGCTGTAGCCCTTCGTGCCGGAGGACGCCATCAATTGCAAGTAGTCGATGACTACCAAACCTAAATTGTCGATACGGCGGCACTTGGCGTTCATGTCCGCAACGGTGAGCAGCGGATTGTCGTCAATGAGAATGTCAAGCCCCGAGAGGACAGATGCGGCGTTTGCGATGTTGACCCAGTCCTGCTCACGCAGGTTGCCCGTCACGAGACGCTGGTTCTCGACCGTCGCCTGATTCGATAAGATACGCGTCACGAGCTGCTCGCGCGACATTTCGAGCGAGAACACGGCCACGGCCTGCCCGCTTGAGCGCGCGACATTCAGCGCAAGGTTCAGCGCCATACTCGTCTTACCCATACCGGGACGTGCGGCCAGCAGCACAAGGTCCGATTTGTTGAGGCCATTCATCTTGTCGTCCAGTACGCCAAAGCCCGTGGGGAGGCCGGGCAGCGTTTTGCCGCCGTTGGCGCTCAGCTCGCTCAAATGGTCGAGAACGCCCTGCAAAACAACCCCGATGCTCGCCATGCTCTGCGCGCTGCGCCCGCGGCGCACGGCGTAAATTTTCTGCTCCGCCGCGTCGAGCACGCTGGACGCGCCGCCTGTGCCGTCCTGCACCATGGTGGAAATTTCCCCCGCCACGGTATAGAGCGCGCGCAGCAGCGCCTTGTCGCGTACGATGCCGACGTATTCCATCACGTTTGCGCTCGTGGGCGTCACGTCCATCAGTTGGGCGAGGTACGGGCGCGTCGTGCTTTCCTCATAGGTGCCGTTTTTCTCCATCTCGCCCGCGACGGTCACGCCGTCGATGGGCTTGGAGTAGACGAACATGGAGTAGATCGTCTCGAAGATCTCGCGGTTCTGCTTTAAGTAAAAATCATCGGGACGGAGCTGCTCCATCACGTCCTTGACGCAGTTTGCGTCGATGAGCATCGAGCCGAGCACGGACTGCTCGGCCTCGAGCGAATGAGGCATCTGCCGGTAGAAGATATCTTCCACGAGAAGACCTCCTTAATTGCGTAATCTTGCGCCTTACTCCTCGCTCACGCTGACGGAGAACCTGGCGCTCACTTCGTAGCCGAGCTTGGCCTTGACCTCGTAGGTGCCGAAGGCCTTGATGGGCTCGTCGAGCACGATCTTCTGCTTGGGCACGTCGAGCTGGAACTGGCTCGCAAGGCCCTCGGAAATTTCCTTGCTCGTGATGGCACCGAAGAGCTTGCCCTCCTTGCCGCCCTTGGCCGTGAGCTTGACGGTCACGTTCTTGAGCTTGCCGCCCATTTCGACGGCGGCCTGACGGTTCGCGGCCTCCTCGGCGCGGCGGGCCTTTTCCTTCAGGTTCATGGTGTTGATGGCATCAGCCGTGGCGAGCACGGCGAGCTTGCGGGGCAGCAGGAAGTTTCTTGCATAGCCCTCGGCTGCGTCGATGAGCTGGCCCTTTTTGCCCTGACCTCTCACATCCTGCGTTAAAATGACTTTCATATCTGTTTCCTCCTTGTGGGGTGATTTACGTTGTGGGGAAGAGCGTCACTCTTCCATATATTCGTCGATGGCGTCAAGCAGACGGCTGCGCACTTCATCGACGCTTGCATCGGGCACCTGTCCGCCCGCGGTGGTGGAATTGCCGCCGCCGCCGAGCTTTTCCATGATGAACTGCACGTTGATCTCGCCGAGCGAGCGCGCGGACAGGTTCACGCCCGTGCCGTGCTTATAGAGCACGACCGAGGCATGGATGCCGGAGAGCGTCAAAAGCTCGTCGGCCGCCTTGGCGGCGGTCACGCGGTCGATCTCCTTTTCAACCGCGGCCACGGCGATGTCGCCGTGCACGAGCTCGGCGTGACGGATGATGTCATAGCGCTCGACCATGCCGGCAAGGTCGCTCTGGAAGAGGCGCTGTACATCCGAGGTGTCCGCGCCCGCGCGGCGCAGGAACGCGGCGGCCTCAAACGTGCGCCCGCCGGTGCGCATCGTGAAGTTCTTCGTGTCGAGCACGATGCCCGCGAGCAGCGCCTCGGACTCCGCGCGAAGTAAATCGGTCGGGTCGGCGAGGTATTGCAGCAGCTCCGTCACGAGCTCGGACGCGCTCGAGGCGTAGGGCTCGTGGAAGTTGAGCGCGGCGGATTCGATATAATTCGCGGCTCTTCTGTGGTGGTCGATGACCGCCACGCGGTTGCACGCATCAAGCAGCTGCTCGGATTCGACAAGGTCGGGGCGGTTCGTGTCCACCACGACGAGCAGCGCGCCCGGCTGGGCGGAGATGAACGCGTCGTTGCCGGAGATAAAGGCGTCCTTGTATTCCGGAAGAGCCGCAAGCTTACTGAGCAGCGGCTTTGCGACGTTGTCCTCCATGTCGATGACGATCTGCGCCTTTTTGCCGCGCTTGCGCGCGATGCAGCAGATGCCGGCCGCTGCGCCGACCACATCCATGTCCGCGTGCGCGTGGCCCATGACGAAGATCTGGCCTGCGTCGGAAATGAGCTCGCCGAGGGCGTTGGCCATCACGCGGGATTTGACCTTCGTGCGCTTTTCGGGAGACTTGGCCTTGCCGCCGTAGAATTCAAAGTCAAGGCGGTTGCGCACGACGACCTGGTCGCCGCCGCGCGAGAGCGCCATTTCGATCGAGAGCATGGCGTTCTGATAGAGCGTTTCGTAGTCATCCACGTCCTTGCCCACGCCGATCGAGAGCGTTGCGGCGACGCCGTCCTCAGTGACGACGCTTCGCACCGCGTCGAGCACGGAGAATTTACCCTCAAGCAGCTTTTGATACTCCTGCTCGGTCGTGACGAGCACGTAGCGGTTACGATCGAATTTGCGCAGCAGGCTGTGCGAATCCTTGAGCCATGTGCTGATCTTTTCGTCGATGGCGGCGAGCACCGCGCTGCGCGACGCCTCGCTGCCAGCCTTCATCAGCTCTTCGTAGTTGTCGATCACGATGACCGAGACGATGGGGCGGCGGCTCTCGTTCTCCTCGCGCAGCGAGTCCTGCTCGGTCACGTCCGTCCAGTACGTTGTGGCAAGAAGGCTCTGTCCGCCGCGGCGGGAGGAGGGATGGCTCAGATTGCCGAACACGCGGAAGTGGCGCCCGCCCATCACCACCGTTTCGGGGCACTCGCTTTTACCCTCGAGCAGCCAGTGTGTCGGAAAATCGGGGAGAATATCGTCGATGCGGTTGTCAAAGATATCCTCGCGCACGCCAGTGAGCTGCATGAAGCTGTCATTGCTCCATAGGATCTCCTGCGTGTCGGGGCGGAAGACCATCATCGCGAACGGGGCCGAGAGCATCGAGGCCTTGTCGGCGGTGGTCATGTCGTCGGTCACGTCGTCGATGTACTGGCGGATGCCCTCGCGGCGCTTCTGCGCCGTGTGGCGGAAGTACCACCAGAGAAACGCCATCGCCGCAGCCTCGCAGATCGCGAGCGGGATGCTCACGCGCACCGTGACGGCGGCAAAGAGAAAGCCGACAAGAAAGTAGAGCCGGAAGCTGGGGTCTACCAGTTTGCTGATCTTTTTGTTCCTCATAATGAAGCTGCCCTCCCGTTATGATCGACATTACTGCGGCAAACCGCGGGAATAATCCATTTCATTATAACACGGCGGGGCGGGCGGATACAATATCAATATTTTATTTTTCGGCGTCGACAAAAAATGTGGTATACTTTTGGTGGAAAACGTGCTATACTATCCCGTAATAGCGGATGGCCGCGCTGGAAAAATACGCGCAAGAGCCTCCGCGACAACGGGTTTTGACCGCATTTTCGCGGTTCTCATAGAAAGTCCATAGGGAACCAAAAGGCGCCGCAGGTGCGATCGCTTCGTGAAGCAGGGCGAAGTGAGAGTACGGACGTCTCCAATGCTTTGCGCTTTTTGGCCCGGACGCACATGACAAAATCAAAACAAATCTATCGTTATTCTATTGTGAAACGAATCAAAAGGAGTTGATCCAGCATTGGCTGAACAGTTAAAAATCATCCCCCTCGGCGGTCTCAATGAGATCGGCAAGAATATGACCGTTTACGAATACGGCGGCGAGATCATCGTGGTCGACTGCGGCATGGCGTTCCCCGGCGACGACATGTACGGCATCGACTGCGTCATCCCCGACGTGAGCTATCTTGTCAAGCACAAGAACCGCATCCGCGGCATGTTCATCACCCACGGGCACGAGGACCACATCGGCGCCGTGCCCTACATCCTCAAAAAGGTGAATATTCCCATCTACTGCACGCGCCTGACCGCGGGCCTCATCCGCTTAAAGCTCGAAGAGCACGGCCTTCTCAAATCGACGAAGATCGTCACGGTGGAAAGCGGCATGACCGTCAAGGCCGGCAAGTTCAGCGTGGAGTTCATCCACGTGAACCACTCCATCGCGGACTCTGTCGCGTTTGCCATCCACACAGGACTTGGCACCGTTGTCCACACGGGCGACTTCAAGATCGACTCGACGCCCATCGACGGCGAGGTCATCGACCTTGCCCGCTTCGGCGAGCTTGGCAAGCAGGGCGTTTTGGCGCTGCTCGCGGATTCGACGAACGTTGAGCGCCCGGGCTACACGATGAGTGAGCGCACGGTGGGCAGGACCTTCAACCGCCTGTTCCAGGGCTGCAAGCAGCGCATCATCGTCACGACGTTCGCCTCCAACGTCCACCGCATTCAGCAGATCATGGACGCCGCGGCGGAGTGCGGGCGCAAGGTCGCCGTCACGGGCCGCAGCATGGAAAACGTGACAAAGGTCGCCATGGACCTCGGCTACATGAAGCCGCCGAAAAACACCGTGGTCGACATCAACAAGATCAAGTCGATGCCGCTTGAAAAGCAGGTCATCGTCACCACCGGCTCGCAGGGCGAGGAGATGTCCGCCCTGTACCGCATGGCGTTCTCCCAGCACAAGCAGATCGAGGTCGGCCCCGGCGACCGCGTCATCATCTCGGCGAGCGCCATCCCCGGCAACGAGAACACCGTCTCGCGTGTCATCAACGAGCTCTTCCGCAAGGGCGTTGAGGTCATCTACGACCGCGCGGACATGCTGCACGTTTCGGGCCATGCGTGCCAGGAGGAGCTCAAGATCATCCACGCGCTGACAAAGCCCAAGTATTTCATCCCCGTGCACGGCGAGCAGCGCATGCTCCAGCTGCACAAGGATCTCGCTCTCCAGATGGGCATGGACCGCAAGAATATTGTGATTTGCGACAACGGCGACGCCGTCGAGATCGGCGCGCGCTCGATGAAGTGCGTGCCCGGTTATGCGCCCGCGGGCGAGGTGTTTGTCGACGGCTACGGCGTCGGCGACGTCGGCGCGGTCGTGCTGCGCGACCGCAAGCATCTGGCGGAAGACGGCATGGTCGTCGTCGTGCTGCCGATCTCCGCGCAGAACGGCGACCTTCTGGCCGAGCCGGAGATCATCACGCGCGGCTTTATCTACGTCAAGGATTCCGAGGAGCTGCTGCAGGACCTCAGAAACCTCACGATGTCCACGGCGGAGGCCTACCGCGGCAAGCGCGGGCGCGACCTGAACGAACTCAAGGGCGCGATCCGCAGCGCGGTGAGCAACTATCTTTTTAAGGCGACGAAGAGAAGCCCGATGGTTTTACCGGTTATCACGAAGCTTTAAAAAAGAGGCACGGTTTACCGTGCCTCTTTTTTAAGTGGGGATGCACTTCGCTTCGTGCCTTGCCGCCCGCAGGGCGGCTGCGACACGCGCGGAGTGAGAAGAGTAAATTCCGACGCACATGTCGTCGGAATTTACGATTAAGATCATTTCGCGCCTGCGGGCGCGAAAGCCTGCGGCGCATTTAATCCCGTTCGATTTTTTCGCCGCTGATGGTGTCTTCGGCGGTACCGTAGGAGATGACGCCGCGGCCGAATTTTTTGCGCAGGGCGTCCATTGCGGATTCGACGGCTTCCTGCTTTTCCTGCTGTGTGTCGTCCGTGCCGAGCAGGTCGAGCTGGCGGTAGGATTGCGTTTCTTCGGTCAGATGCAGTGCCGTGACGGAGAGGAGCCGGATAGGGTCGGGTGCTTTCCACAAGTCCTTTGCAAGGCGGAGCGCGGTATCGTTGATCTCGCGCATCAGGTGCGTGCTGTGGTCGAGCGTCGTCTGGCGCGAAAAGACCTGAAAGCGGCTGTTTTTGATGCCGACCTGTACGCCGCCGCAGTAGAGCCCGTAGCGCCGCAGGCGCATCGCCACACTGTCAGAAAGCAGCGAGATGCCGCTTTGCACCTCATCCCAGCGCGTCAGGTCGCGGCGGAACGTCGTCGAATTGCCAACGGATTTGATCGGCTCGCGGTCCGCCGCTCCGCGGACGGGGGAGTCGTCGAGGCCGTTGGCATAGCGGTAGAGCTGCGAGCCCATTTTGCCCATCAGGGTTTCGAGCATTTCCTCGCTGCATTTTGAGAGTTCGCCGATCGTGCGCACGCCGTAGCGGCCGAGCAGCTCCTGTGCGCTGCGGCCGACGAACAAAAGATCGCCGACGGGGAGGGGGAAGACGATGTCGCGCCAGTTGCCGCGTGCGATGACGGTCGTGGCATCGGGCTTTTTATAGTCGCTGCCGAGCTTGGCAAACACCTTGTTGAACGACACGCCGACCGAGATCGTCAGTCCAAATTCGCGCTTGATGCGGCCTCGCAGCGTGTCGGCGAGCGCTCTGGCGTCCCCGCCGAAGAGGTGGAGGGAATTTGTCACATCCAGCCAGCTCTCGTCGATGCCGAACGGCTCGACTAAGTCAGTGTACTCGCTGTAGACGGCATTGATTTTTTTTGAGTATTCGGCGTAGAGGCGGTGGTGCGGCGGCAGCAGGATGAGGCCGGGACACTTCTGCTTGGCCTTCCAGATGGTCTCCGCCGTTTTGACGCCGCAGCGTTTTGCCGGTTCATTTTTTGCCAGGATGATGCCGTGGCGCTCCGTAGGATCGCCGCAGACCGCGACGGGAAGTTGGCGCAGGTCGGGATGGCTCAAAAGCTCGCAGGAGGCGTAAAAGCAGTTGCAGTCGCAGTGCAGAATGATGCGGTCCATCGCGTTCACCTCGTTTCATGAACAGTGTAGCATAAAATGCGAAATAGAACAAGCGTTTGGAAATAAAAAGTACCCGCCGAATGGCAGGCACTTTTTTGAATGCTTTGCGTCAATTTTCTCTCACGCTGTACAGCGCCGCGCCGATGGCGGTAGCAAACGTCGCGTTTTCGGGAATAATAAAATTGACATGGTAGAGCTGTTTGAACAGCTCGAACGTCTCCCTTGCCGGCGGCAGCATCGTCAGCGCGCCTGTGAGGACGACCGTGTCCGTGCCGCAGCACTTGCACGCGAGCACCGACATTGTGCCGATGGACTGGAGCACCAGGTTGACGATGCCAAGCATCTTGTCCGACGGCGTCGCGTCGTCGGCGACCTTGGCAAAGTTCGCCGCCGTGGCCTCGGGCGGCAGATCGCCCACCTGATCACGCGAGAGGTCGGCCATCGTCAGGTCGATGTGGCTGAGGTCGCCGTCCTGGCAGAGCTTGCGGATCAGCGCGTACTGGTGCACGCCTGTTGTGAGCGAGCTGAGGCCCGCGAGCGTGCCGCCGCCCACGCCGCTGCCGATGAGGTGACGGATATCTCCGCCCTTGTTGGCCCAGAGAAACGACGTGCCCGTGCCCATACTGACGACGACCGCGTGCTCCTTGCCCGAGAGGGCGAGGCCGCCCACGCCGACAGAGGGGAATTCTTCGACCTTGATGGTCTTCACGCCGTAGATATCGCCCTCGACATACGAAGAGCCTACGCCCGTGAGCGCGATGTGGCGGATGTCGGAGAGCTGGAGATGATGTGTGGAAAGGAAATTGCCCATCGCGCCGTAGAGCGAGGTGAGCGGATCGTCAGCCTTGACGCGCAGCATGTCGATGACGGAAAGATCGGGGGCAAGACCGACGATCTTCGTGCTCGAACCGCCGATGTCAATGCCTAAAATAACACCCATTGTGATGCTCCGTTTCTTTAGAAAGTCCCTTTATCATAGGGGACGCAATGGATAAAGTCAAGTAAAAAGCGGAAAAAGGGCGGAAAGCCTTGCTTTATTTTGGTATGCAAGATATAATGCACCTATTACAAGGCGCGGCACAGTCCGCGCCGTGACACTATGAGGTGACTATGAAAACCGATCAGAAGCTCAATATGACCATGCTCTGCGACTTCTACGAGTTGACTATGGGCAATGGTTACTTGAAAGCAGGGTTCCAGGATCGCATTACCTATTTCGACGTTTATTTCCGCTCGGTGCCGGACGGAGGCGGGTACGCCATTGCCGCCGGCCTCGACCAGCTGATCGACTATATCGAGGATCTGCACTTCGACCAGCAGGACATCGACTACCTGCGCGGGAGAGGTATCTTCTGCGAGGAATTCCTCGACTATCTTGCAAACTTCCACTTCAGCGGCGACATTTACGCCGTGCCCGAGGGCACGCCCGTCTTCCCGAAAGAGCCGATGGTCGTCGTGCGCGCGCCCGCGATCGAGGCGCAGCTGCTTGAAACGTTCGCGCTTTTGACCGTGAACCATCAGAGCTTGATCGCCACCAAGGCCAACCGCATCGTCCGCGCCGCCAAGGGCCACGCCGTGATGGAGTTCGGTTCCCGCCGCGCGCAGGGCTCCGCCGCCGCCATCGACGGCGCTCGTGCTGCCTATATTGCGGGCTGCTGCGGCACTGCCTGCACCATCTCCGACCAGCTCTACGGCACGCCCGCGCTCGGCACGATGGCCCATGCCTGGGTGCAGATGTTCGACACGGAGTATGACGCATTCGCGACCTACTGCAAATACTATCCGCAGAACGCCGTCCTGCTTGTCGACACCTATAATACCTTAAAGTCCGGCATTCCCAACGCCATCAAAGCGTTCAACGACGTCTTGAAGCCGCTTGGCATCAAAAAGTGCGGCATCCGCCTGGACAGCGGCGACATCGCCTATCTTTCCCGCAAGGCGCGCAAGATGCTCGACGAGGCGGGCTGGACGGAATGCACCATCACCGTTTCGAACTCGCTCGACGAGTACCTCATCCAGGACCTCTGGATGCAGGATGCGAAGATCGACGCCTTCGGCGTCGGCGAGCGTCTCATTACCGCCAAGAGCGAGCCGGTCTTCGGCTGCGTCTATAAGCTCGTCGCAGTGGAGGACAAGGACGGCAATATCGTCCCCAAGATCAAGATCAGCGAGAACGTCGGCAAGATCACGACACCGCACTTCAAGAAGCTCTACCGCTTCTATGGCCGCGACACCGGCAAGGCCATCGCCGACTATCTGACGGTCTACGACGAGACCGTGGACGACAGCCAGAATCTTGAGATCTTCGACCCCGACGCCACGTGGAAGCGTAAGGAAGTCTATCACTTCGAAGCGCGCGAGCTGCTCGTGCCAATCTACCAGAAAGGCAAGCTCGTCTACAAGCGTCCCGGCATCGAGGAGATCAAAAAATACTGCGCCGAGCAGGTCGATACCCTCTGGGACGAGGTCAAGCGCTTCGATAACCCGCATAACTATTATGTGGACCTCTCGCAGAAGCTCTACGACATCAAGGCCGAGCTTCTGAACGAGAAGAACGAGCGCTACGAGAAGAACTGAGGAAAATAAAAAATCAAAAACAGGGAACAGCCAACAGGAGGGGACTGAGACTGCGATGAAGGGATTCCAGATTCAGCAAAAGGGCGAGCGGCGCATTTCTGCGGCGCTGCGGATCATGCTGGTCGTCGTCCTGCTTGCGGTGCAGATCGGCTTTGTTGTCGCCATCTCCTACTTTATGCAGGAGTATCTGGCGCTGGCCTACGGCGTCGTACAGGTCGGCGCGCTGTTCCTTGCGGTGCATATCTACAATGAACCAGGTGAGCATTCTTATAAGCTCATCTGGTTCATCCTGCTTTTGCTGGCCCCGCCGGTGGGTATGATTCTCTGGTTCCTCTGGGGCGGCGCGGCGCAGAAGCGCCATCTGCCGCAGAACACCAAGCGCTTTCCTGACGAGCCGGAGAGCGTGCGCATGCGCAGTGAGATCGCCGTCGACAAGCTCACGCGCCAGCTGCCCGCTTGGTCGCGCACGGCAAACTACCTCTGCCGCCGCGACTTCCAGCTCTATCAGAATACCTCTGTCACGTACCTGCCCGAGGGCGCGATTTTGCTGCGTAATCTCATCGACCGCGCAGCCAAGGCTGAGCGCTTCATCTTCCTTGAATACTTCATTCTGGCGGAGGGAAAGCTCTGGGATGAGCTTGAAAAGATCCTCTGCGCCAAGGCGCGCGAGGGGGTTGAGGTCAAGATTATTTTCGACGATTTCGGCAACATCAAGCGCTTTTCCGGCGAGACGATCGACCGTCTGCGCGAGGTGGGCGTCGAGGTATTCATCTTCAACCCCGTGCACGAGTATGTGAACCGCCTGCACTTCAACTACCGCGACCACCGCAAGATCGCCTGCATCGACGGTGACGTCGCCTACACCGGCGGCGTGAACATCGCCGACGAGTACGCCAATCTCATCGAGCGCTTCGGCTACTGGAAGGACAGCGGCGTATGTCTTGAAGGCGAGGGCGCCTGGGGCCTGACGGCAAGCTTTATCCGCATGTGTGTGAACCTCGGCGGCGTGATGCACAACGAGCACGACTATTACCGCCCCCATACGCCGGTCAAAAGCGAGGGCTTCTGCCAGCCGTTTACCGACGGACCGCAGAACAACCCCGACAATCCGGCCGAGGATGTGTTCCTCCAGATGATCTCCGGCGCGCGGCGCTTCCTCTATATCACGACGCCGTACTTCATCCCCGATGAGAGCCTGATGCGTGCATTGTGCATCGCGGGCGACGGGGGCGTGGACGTGCGGCTGATGCTGCCGGGCAAGCCTGACCACTGGTACGCCGACTGCGTGGCGGAGTCGTACTTTGGCGAGCTCATCAAACACGGCGTAAAGGTATACCGCTATATCCCTGGCTTTCTGCACGGAAAAAGCATCATGGTCGACCGCGAAGCAGCCTTTGTTGGCTCGGCGAATATGGACTACCGCAGCTTTGAGCTCGACTATGAGTGCGGCGTGATGGTCTACAGCGCGCCGATGATCGAATCGCTGCTCGAGGACATGGATATGATTGTCGACCGCAGCCACCTCGTCACGGTGGAGGAGTGGGCCAAGCGCAGCGTCCTGCGCCGCGTGTTCGAGCCGCTGCTGCGTTTGTTCGCCATCTGGATGTGACGGGAAAGTGGGGAAGAGACAGAAATTTTCCAAATTTTGATTTTTTAGAAAATTACCTGTTGACAAATGCAAAGTTCCTGCTATAATAACGTATGTTCGCTGAACGACACAGCGCGGCGAACAACGCAATATAGCGGGATTGTGTAATGGTAGCACAGCGGACTCTGACTCCGTATGTGAGGGTTCGAATCCTTCTCCCGCTGCCATCAAGAGTGACCAAAATAGATACACTCACCCGAAACCCCTGAGAAATCAGGGGTTTCGGCGTTTTTATCCCCTGTTTTTTCAAAGCGTGTTTTATAGATACACAAGGGCATTTAGGAGTGTCAGGAAGGATTTGAACTCAATTCTTGGCTGATTTGGCCCGCTTTATAGTTGGCTTTCCACTCTCAAATATTTTTATCGCTCATCTTTCCTAAAAATTTAAAACTTTTTATTGAAGAGGTTGGTATCATATTTTGATACCAACCTCTTTTTAGTTTACGGAAAAAAGGAGGTTCACCACATGAACAGCAGCAACACAGGACAGCAGCTCCGTTACCTCGAAGAAGTTTGCATTTCTCTCCATCGTGCGGGCTTTGAAACAAAGCCGCCGGAAGATTGCCACCTCCCCATCCTGTGGAACGATGCGCCGCTGTGCCGCATCACCGGCAAGGGCAGCGTGTACTATCGCCGGGAGGATACGGACACGCCACAGGCAGAGGATGCCCTGTTTCGTATCGAGGACATCGCCGCGAAGACACTGGAGTATATGACCGCTATGGAATCCGCTCCGCAGCTCAAAGCCAGCGGACTGGATGGCGACTACCGTATCCTCGCTGACTTTGGCGGCACGGTGCTGGCAGGCACTCCGAGCAAATACGGCGTTCAATTCGTCACATGGGATTGGGACTATGACCGCACGGGTGTGGTACACGGACACTACTTCATGGAGAACTACGATGGCGCCAAGCAGGACTTCGCCACACGCTCCGGGCTTATCCAAAAGGAACAGCTTTTCAGCCCGGAGCAGCTGACCGAGATATTCCGCTGCTGCGCCGATTCCGTGGATGAGGACTTCTTTGAGCTTGCGGATACGCAGGAAGAAATGATCCGCGGAATCCAGCAGCAGATCAGGGTGTGCGTACCGGATCTGGACGAGCGCGTCCGTCAGCAGGAGGAAGCATTGGAACGAGCCTCGCAGGAGCAGACAATGTAATACGACATGGCATGGGCCGGAGTTTTAGCAATAAGACTCCGGCCTTTTTATTGGTTGACAAAGTCAACCCCCGGCTATGCCGGGGGGCAAAAGAAAGCCTATGGCGAGGGGAAAAGTAGACAAGAAAAAGTCTCCGAGTTAGAGTAAGAAAAAGGTTTGCCGACCAAAACTTACAAAAACAAGGAGACTAATTCATGAAAGAAGTAGATGTGAGTAGTTTAGAGCATACAAGCTGGCGTTGTCAATACCATGTGGTGTTTGCGCCGAGATATCGACGGATGGAAATTTACGGGAAAATAAAAGAGGACATAGGAGTAATACTATGTAAATTGTGCCAGCAAAAGGGTGTGGAAATAATAGAAGCACAAGCGTGCCCAGATCACATCCATATGCTGATAAGCATCCCGCCGAAGTACAGTGTGTCACAAATCATGGGGTACTTAAAAGGAAAAAGCAGCCTATACGGAGGTTCAGTCGACTCAAGTCGGAGATATCTGCGCAGATTTCTATCAAGCCGACGGAGAAGCATCCTCCAATATGCTTGTCTGGTCATCAGCAGAAAATGATCTCGTTTTTTATATTATGGCAGACATTCCCGAGTCTACTATGATAAAAATGGCAGAAGGTGTCCAAAAAAATAATTCTAAAAAAACCGAATCCAACTGTCCAAAATGACCTCCTTTATTCGTTTACAGGGTATAAGCGAATAAAGGAGGTCATCCCTTTGAAAAAACATTTCTTCCCCATCATGTGTGCATTCCTCGAGCTACTCTCATCTACTGCCCATGCAGCAACGAGAGCAGCAGCGGTTGTTCCCCGTATCTCTTTTAATGGAACAACTGCCTCCTGTACGGTGTTTGTTGCTGCGGACCGACCGACTGATGACATTGAAGCTGTAATAAAGTTATGGCAAGGAAGTAAGTGTATCGAAACTTGGGAAGCATCTTCTGTTGGAGATCTTGCCTTTAGTGGCACAGCAACGGTGTCGAGGGGAAAAACCTATCAATTAACAGTCGATGTTACCCTTGAAGGCAAGGTGCAGCCAAGATTTTCTGTTGAGGGAACTTGCAAATAATTTCGACATGACAATGTGTTTGAATGAATCCAAACTATATTTTTAAGAACCCACCGGAACAGCCCACTCTATCGGAGATTAAGCTAGAGAAAGAACAAGCAGGGAGCAGAAGCTCATGTTTTTGTGCTTGCGGGGGCGGGCAGATTCAGCACCACAATTGATTGAAACGAACACCCATCGGTCGGCTGCCGGGTGGGTGTTCATTGTATAACACAGGCGCTGTGACGAATTTGTGACACTTTCCCCGCACTTTCGCGGGGGAATTTCAATGCAGCTACTGCTATGCTACAGACAAGGTTGAAACTCAACCAAAAATACTTCAAAAAGGAGCGTAACATACCATGAAAAAGAAAACGATTTTGAGCTTTGCACTGGCACTTGCATTGACGGTATCGGCCATCGGCACGGCAACCTCCGCCTTTGCCGCCACATCCGCACCAATGGAGCCTGTTACTAAAATTGCAACCGAGAACGAGGACGCCATCTGGGAGCAGATCGAGGCGGTGGAAGAGAAGAGCGACGCCATCTTCCAGAGAAACGCGGCGCTGTGGGAAAAGCTGGACGAAATCTGCAACGCCCTGCCCGACGACTACGACTTCACAAACTTTGATGAGGCGGCGTTTATCCGCAGCACCAATGCCCTGACCGAAGCGGAGAAGGAAACGCTTCTGGCAGACATCAAGGAGCTGAACGAACTGGATGCCCAGATGGAGGCACTGTACGCTCAGCTGCCCGCCTGCGACAATATGCCGCTCTATGAAAAGGCACTGGAAAAGGCAGATCCCAAGGTGCTGGACGAGATCGACACCCTGGAGCAGGAGTATGACCGCGTCTGCGAAAAGCACGCCG
>ENA-OWPL01001016-OWPL01001016.1-human-gut-metagenome-genome-assembly--contig:-NODE-1016-length-17313-cov-3.378607_pt1 | contig 17313 bp, 16 predicted proteins | sample MGYA00248263_ERZ651844 | MGnify/ENA primary metagenome ERZ651844 (study PRJEB26924, sample SAMEA4378256) | human gut metagenome | biome: human gut; feature: human-associated habitat; material: faeces...
TGGAAAAGTATGTAGAGATGAGAATGAAAGCATAATAGCAAGGGGCAGGAAAATTTCTTGATTTGCTTTTGCAGGTATGATATAATAAAGGTAAGAAAAATTCAAGAACAAATATGGGGTGGATTTGATGATTTTTATGCTACAAGAGTTTTGTAAGTCACTAATGCTAGCTATGAAAGATAAAGATATTCAAGAATATAAAGGAGATGCCATTTGGAATTTAATCGAAACTATCTATACAAGTTCTCCTTTCTCAGCTATTGCAGTGGGGAAAAATATAAAAGAACTGGCTTTTCATATTCCAACTGCATTTTTTTGGAGCAAAATGCAGCAATTTTTACTTGGCACATATCGCAGCCATAAAGATCAAATTAAAATGGCAGCGAAATTTAGTGGGGACAACGATAAATATGAGGAGTATGTTTACACGCTAATAGAAACTATAGATAAAATAGATACAACAGAAAAGGTGAATTATTTTTCAAATATCACAAGAGCCTTTTTGCTTGATGTAATTGATGAAGAACTTTTTTACAAATTTCGGCAGCTTTTGATGGATTGTAATAAAATTGAATTATCATATATAAAGCAGGCTGATATGAAAAGGCATTATAAGAATGACATGATGATTTTTTCCTTGAGAATAGTAGGCTTGATGGAACAGGGCGATGGTGATGACTATGTTTTCACCAATTTAGCAAAGGAATTTAATAAATATGCGTTAAGTGACGATGAAACATCTAAGCCACCTATTAAGTATCTGGAAATAGAGCCGCCTGAAGAAATGACTGGATTAACGAATAAAGAACTGGATGAAATGTTGTAATAATGGAAAATATGATTTTATGTTGTAGAAGGTAGAACGATTAGAATTGCTTTTCAAAATGAGAATGGTAACTAATTTCTGTTACAAAAAAAGAAAATTTAAATTTGATGGATTGGCTAAAAGGCATTCAAGTGAATGGAAGAAGGGTCAGAAAGAAATTATTGGGGCTTTTAGTATAAAACAAATACAAATAATACGAGGAGCAGGCATAAAAACCTACTCCTCATTTAATAATGCTTTTGTAGACATATTGTTTGTGTTAGACGTTATATTATCATATTATTATGTTATAATTGTGCATATTGCACAATTACATGATGGCTTTTTTTATTTGCAACGTCGAGATTTGTTAGAAATTAGCTTGAAATTTTGAGAATGGTATGGTATACTTAATTTAGAATAAAATTTCGGCATATATTATACCATTTTTGTGAAGGCTAGAATTTTACAAAAATGTGTTTGATATATACTTTTGAATTAGAAAAACGCTATGGAGGGATTAAAATGAGGGTGAAAAAGATTGGGTTAAAATTGATTTCAATTTTACTGACCTTGACAGTACTTTTTAGTGGAATGTATGTTCCGAATGTTAAAATTAGTTTAACGGAATCGATTCGGGTTAGTGCAGTCTCTTTCGAGGAGATAAATAATGATAATGTATTTGTAAAGCAACAAGCATCTAATACGTGTACTTTAGCTTCTGCAGTAATGATGGTAAGAAGAACGGCGATGCTTCGTGGTGATTCGGATTGGAGTTCAATAACAGAAGCATCTATGAAGAAAACTGCATGGGCACCAGGGTTGTATCATAATTTTACATTCCATAATGTAATTGTGTCCTATAGTGGTGCTGATTCGTTATCAAATGACCTTTCTACCAAGACAAATCAATTGATAGCATTACTTAATGAACATCCAGAGGGTATTGTGGCATATGATCGTCATGCAAGAGGTGGAAAAAATCCACATGCAATATTATTGACTGACTATACAAATGGAACCTTTTATTGTGCAGATCCTGCCAATGCAAGAGTTGCTGGAAAGCGAATTCCAGTTACATCCTCTACTAGAAATATTAAAGATTTTAGTGACTACTGGTATGTAAAAAGTCCTAAGGTATACATTGATGATAACTGGACAGATGTAAATGCACAATACATAGTCACAACCAATAGTGACCCATTAAATATGAGAAGCAATGCAGCGTCATCATCAAGTTTGGTAGCAAGAATTCCCAAAGGATCAGAAGTAACCGTAATAAAAGTTAACAGTAGTGGTTCATGGGGATATGTAAACTGGAACGGAACAACCGGTTATTGCAGTATGCAGTATCTGACAAAGAAACCGGAGGTTGTCATAGTAACGCCGTCCATGCCAAGTCTAAGCATCAGTGCTGGAACCAGTTACAGTATGACAACACTCAACTGGAACAACTGTGACAATACCGATTTCTATGGAATCAGAGTGTACAAGAGCGACGGAACACAACTCAAGTACATCGAACCATATTACGGAACTTCGTACAGTATTTCACTTGGAGCAGGTTCGTATTATGCTTCTATTGCCTCGGTAAATTCGAATGGAAATTATCAGATATGTGGTGATGTGAATTTCACAGTAGAAAAGGGCAGTGCAGTGCCGATTGCTGAAACCTGGTATAATGGACATATCTACGCAGCGTATGATACAGAAACAAAATGGTCGCAGGCAGATGCAGTGGCGAAGCAAATGGGCGGTCATCTTGTAACGATTGCGTCGAAGGAAGAAAACGATGTCGTGGCTTCTCTGATTTCTGGAGGAGCACGTGACGGTTACTGGCTGGGAGGAAATGATGCAGCAAGTGAAGGAAACTTTGCTTGGACTACAGGAGAATCCATGCCATATACCAACTGGGCATCTGGTGAACCAAATGATACAGGCGGAGTAGAAGACTACATGGAAATGTATCATGACGGCACATGGAATGACAATGCAGATGAATGCAGTAAAAGAGGCTTTGTCATTGAAGTAGAGGAACAGACAAAAGTGACATCCGGTCTTTACAACGGAAATGAGTATGAAGTCTATGAGGGAACGCTGACGTGGTCAGAAGCAAAGGCATATTGTGAAATGCTGGGAGGACATCTGGCATATATCGCAGACAACGGAGAAAATGATTTTGTGAATGATCTGATCGCTTCTGGAAGTGGAAGCGGTTATTGGCTTGGCGGCATTCTCAGAAACGGAACGTTCCAATGGAACGACGGAAGCGGAATGACAATAAGTAATTGGGACAGCGGACAGCCTGATAATTATCGGGGAATTGAGAACTACCTGGAAATGTGGAAGGGCGGAAAATGGAACGATGCCCCCAATGTAGAAGGACTGGGATTTGTTTGTGAGTTTGAAAATACATTCTCAGAAAACATCACAGCTGAATACAAAACAGATACCTCAATCGGAATTAGCTGGACCGGAGTCAGATATGCGACGGTATATCGTGTATATGTAAATGGAGAATTGTTTGATGAAACTACAAATGTGAACTATGAGATATCTGGTCTTGATGCTTTAACTTCATATGATATCTATGTAGAAGCGTACAAAGACAGCACTTTGATTGGTCAGACACAGACAACATCTATCATGACTGCACAGAAGGTCACTTTCAGTGGAAGCGGAACCAGTACGGATCCGTATCAGATTGCAACAGCAGATGATCTGTACTGTATGGCGAATATGGTAAACGATCCGTTGATGAACAAGGGATTTGGAACCAGATACTATCAGCAGGTTGCAGATATTGATTTGAGTGAAGACACTTTCCCGTCTATCGGAACAGACGAAGCATCCTTCTGCGGGGTTTACGATGGAAACTTCTATAGTATTCAAGGCATGAATGCTGTAAATGGAGGCTTGTTTGGTCAGGCAGGACAAATCGGAGGAGGAGACAGTACAGTCATCAAAAATGTACTGATCAAAGGAACTGTACAGGATTCTTTCAATGCAAACACTGGCGGTATTACTGCGAAGCTTTGCGGAAATGCAACAATTGTTGGTTGTGCAGTAATGGGAGATGTAGCAGGAACCGAGAATGCTGGCGGTATTGTTGGAACAATGAGTGATAGTGCTACTGTGCGGAATTGTTACCATAACGGAACAGTAAGTGCGGATCAGACAGCCGGAGGAATTGTCGGAATCATAGAGAATGGAAACATCACAAATTGTTACCATACGGTTGGTGCAGTTACTGCAAAAAAGGCAGGAGGAATTGCAGGAACTGTAACTGGAACAGCAAATGTATTGAATAGCTTCTACCTGAAGACAACAGCAGACAGTGCATCGGATGAAACAATGAATGGTGCAATTGCAGCTAATGCTGTGGTTATGAAGGAACTGGCAGAAACCCTAGGAGAGTACTTTACTGCGGATCAGGAAAATGTAAATGGAGGATATCCGATTTTGATCTGGCAGAAATCGCAGTATACTTTCCAAGGAAGCGGAACAGAAAAGGATCCGTATCAGATCAATAGTACAGAAGATTTCAAACAGATGGCAGAGTATGTCAACAGTGAGATCTTTAACGGAACATACAGTGCAGCACACTACATTCAAAATACAGACATTAATCTGAATGATGATGAGTGGAGTGCAATCGGAAAATCAAAGGAATTGAACTTTAAAGGTGAGTATAACGGAAATACGTACTACATTTATGGCTTGAATGCAGGCGGATATGCTTTCGGAGGATTATTCGGCTGTGTGGATGAAGGCGGATATATTCACAATGTGACAGTGTACAACGGAAGCTCTGGATCTGTAAATGGATCAGTCGGAGGAATAGCGGCAGAGCTATTGAACGGAGGCAAAGTCGAAGAATGTGCATTTATCGGAATGGTAAATGGAAGCAGTGGAGTTGGAGGAATCGTAGGAACGGTCTCTAACGGAGGAAGTGTGAAGAACTGCTACCAGACCGGAGCGGTAAATGGAACGACAAATGTAGGAGGTGTTGTCGGAACAGTAGAGTCAGGTCAGGTGACCATTGAGAATTGTTATCATGCAGGAGGAAATGTAACGGCAACCAGTCATTCCGGAGGAGTGACAGGAACGATTTCCGGCACTACAAAAATTGCGAACTGTTATTATCTGAAAGCAAATGCAAGTCATGGAGTAAATAACGGAAGCAATACCGGAGCAATGGCAGTAACCAGCAATGTACTAAAGCTGTTGTCAGATGACCTGGGAGAAGGGTACTCAGAAAATATTTCAGAGTACTTTAACGAAGGCTATCCGGTGCTGGAGTGGCAGGACTTTTCAAAATCTCAAAATGTGTACTATGGAGATGTTAATGAGGACGGCGTGGTAACAGTTGCAGATATTGTGCTTCTTCAGAAGTATCTGCTTGCTGCAAAGACATTATCGAATGATCAGTGGCTGGCAGCAGATATGAATCAGGATGGTGCAGTGAATGGCTTTGATTTGGCTTTGCTGAGACAAGAGATTCTTGTAAACTGATTGGCGACTTGTAAAAATAATAACTCCCCTTATGATAGGCAATATGGATAAAACAATGTATATCCAACGATGTTCTAATATAAGGGGAGTTTTTTATATAAAGAGCTTCAAAAATCATAAATATAGTATTTTTCTATCAATAATGGGCAAATTTAAACTAAAAATGGCGAAAGTATCTATGTGGTAGTTGAGGTAGAAGCACTAGTTTTTGCACTCAAAACTGACCCCAATATAGCATACGTAGTGCATAAGCTGGCAAACATCAAAATAACGCAATATCGCCATTATTGTACGATTTGCGTATACCCAAAGTGCGTTGAAATATGAAGCAAATCCCTCGCGAACATCTCAACAATAGCATCACCAGAAAACAGAATATTGATATCGTTAACGGGTTTGGTAAACAAATTCGCTTCTTAAATATATAAATGAAACAGGCAGATACATTAATAACAAAGCATCTGCCTGTTCTGTGTGTTATAGTTTGTTGTATAAGTTTTTCACAATAGTTGGTAGAGGAACAGATCAAAAACCTGTTCCGTTTTCTTCTGCCCAATGACAGTTCCTACTAGTCCAGCACATATTTCGTAAGCTTACCTTTTCCAACTGATTTTATCAAATGATCCGCACACATTTCTTTCAACAGTTTATACGCTGCGGTAACTTTTAATCCCGTTATTTTCTCTGTTTCCAGACGGCTGATAGAACCATTCTCTTTGATATACGCCATCACAAGTGCTGAAGCGTCTGATTCTGGCGTATCATCTGCAATGGCATTCATATTGGGTAATGTCAACCGAAAAGCTCCGGCTGCGGATTCAAAGACTGGTTTTCTGGAAAGATCCTTATATGCCCGACGGATTTTCCCGATTCCAGTTCCGTAGCTTTCAATCAGCTTCATTCGATAGAATACGGCGGCAAGATTTGGATTCCTGGATTGAGAGACACCCATGTAAATAGCGTCCATCGACAATCCCTTTACAAGTCCGCCGAGAGACACAAATTCAATGCGGTCATCATAGATATTGACAAGTGTGCTTGCACTAAAAGAGTAATCCCGATGCACAATGCAGTTGAGGAGTGCTTCTCGCAAGGCCTCTTCATCATAATCCCTTTTGTCAATACGATAAAGTCCCTTTATGGTCGACTGGGTTTTGTTATATCGATCAATCGCTTCGTACATCTCATCTAGCTGTTTTAGTACTGAGCCAGAAAATTCTTTTCGGTCACGAAATACCGCCTTGTCTGTCCCTTGAAAAACAGCAAGTTTCAGGGTATGTTCGCATTGATCGGAAAGCAAAAGTGCAAGGTTCGTGTATAGCCCATCCTCACCGATCAGATGCAGTGTCCTAAACTGAGATATTCCTATGTCCAGTTTCCTTTCTTTCATTTTTTCCGTAAAAGAAGTGAAAGAAAGCTCCTGATTCATCGAACGGCACGTTTCATAAGAGATCCCGCTTGTCTGGATGATAATCTCACGAATCGCCTCATCACTGACAGGCTGCGAAGAGGAACCTTTTCGTACATATACCCCCGATGGCTTCAGCCCTTTGTCCGAAAGGTAGTACGGTTTGTTCGTACCCGTGGCTACTTCGATTTTGACAACATTCTTGCCCTCCAGTTCCGCACTGGAAATTTTCACAAATGGCATAACATCGGGCTTTATTCCGTCTTTCAAGGCGCTTGATGCCTGTGTCATCACAGAATCAAGGTGATCCAGACCGACCACTTTTCCATCATCAGATATGCCGATGTATATCGTTCCACCGTCTGTATTGGTAAAAGCAACAACTTCTTTTTTTACGTCATTTACATAGACTTCCTTGAATTCAGTATTGCTGTCTTCCAAAAGCATATGATTCATTCCTTTCTTTTTCTTTCACTTTCTTTCGTTTCTTCCACAAGTATAGCATAAGAAATAGAAAAAGTCAAGTATTTCCCCTGCAGTCAATCTTATGATTTCACGCTGGAATCGATTCTATACAGAAAAAAGCATCGTGATGCCAACTGCTCACAATGCCTGCTCAAAAATTTTCGGTGTGTTCCACCTACTTTATTTTGACCCCAAAACTGACCCCAATATAGCGTACGCAGTGCGTAAGCTGACGAACGTCAAAATAAAAAAATAACGCAATATCGCCATTATCGTACGATTTGCGTATGTCTGAAATGTATCGAAAATATGAAATAAATCCCTCATAACCCGAAGGTCGTCAGTTCAAATCTGGCTCCCGCAACCAAATGGAAAAGAACATTCAAGCAAGTGAAACAGCTGGAGGTGCAAGTTTAGCTGTTGATTTGCCTGAATGTTCTTTTTTTATTATATCATGCTGAATGCTTTTTGTCAATCCTTATGAGTCGAGTTTTCTCGGCTCATTTTTTGTTGACTTGAAAACTGCCAGGTCGGCAATGGTTCGTGCTCGTCGGCGAATCCGTCGGCATGAAATGGCAGAATGCCCATTTTTGATAGGACGTGGCTGAAAACGACCGAAAAGTTCCGAATGCCTGTAACATTTTTAATTTTCTTGGCGGAGTGGGAGTTTGACATTAAAATTGAAGGTTAGAGTGCTGCCTTTTCTGAAAATTGAAGATGGTTGTAAAAGGAAACATCTCTTTCCTCACCACCCCACCCAGTGAAAAAAGTGATGCCCTTCCCCAAACCCTCTATAAAACCTTCTTCCTCTTCCGAAAAAAATACCTGGAATCCCGTTGTTGGAATTCCAGGTATTTTTCTTATGCCGGGTTCTGTTCAAACAGAGCAGCATCCAGCTTGTCAGCGGCTTCCTGTTCGACTTTTTTCAGCACATGACTGTAAATGTCCATGGTGATCTGATAGCTGGAATGTCCCAGCCGCTCTTGTGCGACCTTGGGAGAGATACCCAGCGAAAGCATGATCGAAGCATTGATATGCCGAAGGTCATGAAACCGAATGTGCTTCAGATCATTCGCTTTCAGAAATCGCCGAAACTTCATGGAAAAGGAATCGCTTTTGTAGGGAGAGCCGTTCTCCTGGCAGACGATGTAATCATTTTGTCCGGCGTGGCGTTCTGCTTTGGTGTTTTTCAACAGCCGCAGCAGCGTTCCGGGAATCTGAATCTCCCGTCTGCCGCTTTGTGTTTTCGGGGCTTTGGTGATCGTTTGATTGTTGACAGTTACCAGATTCTCTTCGACAGTAAGACAGCCGGTTTGAAAATCCACATGATGCCACCGCAGTGCAAGTAATTCTCCACGCCGCAGATCCAAACAAATTTCGATCATCAGCGGCAGATAAAGGGCAGTATTTCTGGCACATTGCAGCAGAATCTCCACTTCTTCCATGCTGTACACTTCCGGCTGGTAATGTTCCAGCTTGGGCAGCGTGAGAAGTGAAGATGTCCTGCTTGTTGTTCTCGTTCCAGTCGTGTGCGAACTGAATGTACAGACGCTTTATCAGCGACATAACAGGCGATTTCTTGAAGCTGGGCTCTGCTATGGTCAGGGTGTCAAGCACAAGCGGATCGTTGTGGTCACGCTTGGCGGACATTCGATATACTCCCGAAAAGCAGTAGCTCACTGCCGAGAGTATTGAAGTCCCTGCCATTGCAACGTCTGTTGAGGTGGTTGTCGCTATCGCCTGTGCCATGTCTCCTATAATAGGCGGCAGAGCGTTCACAGGGAACGGCAGGAGGTTTGTCCCGTCGGGACGGAGGGGTGTGGGTGTTGCCCACTGGTCGTTGGTCAATATAGATAATCGCCTTTCTTCTATTATTATATAAAGCGCTTTATATTCGTGGCGGTCAACATAGGCTATGCTGTTCCGCTGTCAGGTATCGTTCTCTCCTGACAATCCAATTTTACCATAACGGCACTTAGTAAATCTATAACATCACGTTATAATTCGCATAAATTACGTTAATCGCCTCGTTCTTATTATAACGTATCATGATTTGAATGTTATTATCTTGACTTTTTCGGGGTGTAATGGTATAATTATCATAACGTATTTTATCTTGAACGTTATAGAAAAGGAGCATAATATGGGCAAAGATAAAAAAATCCTGCTCTATCGCATCGACGAGCAGGCAAAAAGCGTGATATTTGTAGTCACAGAGGACAATGAAAAAGTATGGGGAAATATCTCTGAGGACGCATACACCGTTATCAGCTTTGATGATGTGTTCAGAGACATAACGGAGTTCAGGAGCAATTTTCTTGACTATGAACAGCTCACAGATGAGCTTATCGGAGCTATCAACGGCAGAGGTGCGGTGTTCCGTGAGATATTGGAACGATTTGATGATAACCGCCTGAACAGCTTCAACTTCTTTACAAGGTACTATTCCGATACGCTCCGTGATGTGTTCACCGAAGCGAGAGCAGACATAGACAAGGCAGGAGCATTCTTCAACACCCGTGCCTTGAAGAAGTCAACCGAGTATGTCAATGATGTGTTCAACCATATCCGTGAGGTCATGCGTGATGACTGGAACTTCGACTTCAACTCTGAGAGCGACATGAAAGCGTTTCGGCTCAGTTTTGATAAGATAATCATACGGGGAAATGACCGTAACGATATTTACACCGTAGCAGATACAGCCCTTGTGAACTTCTTCTATGATTTCAGTTTTGCGATACATAAGATGAAGCTATATGTTTGCAAGTGTAAGTATTGCGGTAAGGTATTCCTCGGAAAGAAAAATGCTGTCGCCTGTGAAGCAGAGAACTGTCAGGCGACCTATCAGCGTGAAGTCAAGAATGCCAAAAGGCGCAAAAGAGAGAACGGCACTTATAAAGTATACAGCACAAGACTCAGTAACTATATTGGTCAGCAGAAAACAAAACTGCCTGCCGAGGTGCTTGATGATCCTGCACTTGTGGAAAAGTATGACCAGCAGCGCAAGGTGTTCACAAAGCAGATGCAGGATAAGCTCGATGAGTATGAAGCCGAGAACCGCCTGCCTGATGAGGAGCTGAGTGCTTTCTATGAGAAGATGAAGCAGGACGTTATGAGTTTTGTGTACGGTCTGGAAGCTGAAGCGGAGTGAGAGGAACTTTGACTCCACTGGCGTCAAAGTTAGATTCATTGGTTGGTTTTACTAATTTTTCAGCTTTGATTTTTAGCATCAGCCGTCATTTTTTATAGAAAAGTTATTGAATAATTCGTCTAAATGTGGTATAATTATATATGAATTTTCACCTTATAGGACAGGAGGGATATCATGAAAAAGAGTGCCCGCTGCTTGTATCATAATCGGTTTTCAGCATTTTTGTCTGACACTGAACAATCGATACTCGGTATTCTTTGTGACGGCTATTACGGTGCTGTTCAGAGCACTCAGATAGTGGCATGGAAAAGCGAGATATCATTAATAAAGAGAGTTCTCCTACCATATCAAAACGAAAGCGGAAAGATCATATTTGAATACGATATCCCACGTCTTGGAAAACGAATTGATGTGGTTCTGCTCCTGAAAGGTATTATTTTCTGCATAGAGTTCAAAACAGGTAATAAAGATGCGCTGGCAGAAGCTGATGTAGATCAGGTTCTTGACTATGCTCTTGATCTGACGAATTTTCATAAATTCAGCGAGAATCGTCTTATCGTACCCATTCTGATAGTATCAAAGTATCAAAGGAGTTCCACTGTTATACAGAAATCCGTATATGACGAAAATGTACTGAATCCCTTGATATCGGGTGAAAACGGATTGCAGGAGCTCATACATAAAGTAATAGAAAAATATCCCGACCTTCCGCCGCTTGAAGAAAACTGGATCATAAGCCCGTATGCACCAACACCGACTATTATCGAAGCTGCCCGAACGCTGTATGAAAGTCATTCTGTTGAGGATATTACAAGGCATGAAGCCGATAAGGTCTCCACAGACGCGACGATCTCATGTATCCTTGATGTGATAGAAAAAAGCAAGCGTAACGGCGAAAAGAGCATCTGTTTTGTAACAGGCGTTCCCGGTGCAGGAAAAACACTTGTTGGTCTGGAAGTTGCTGTAAGGCAGACATATCAGGGACACGATAAGCCTGTGGACGATGAAGGTGCCGTTTACTTATCCGGCAATGGTCCTTTGGTTGCTGTTTTAACAGAGGCACTGGCTAAGGATAATTATGAAAAATGCAAAGCAAGGAAGGAAAGTAAAAAAATAACCGATTCACGCCGTGAAGTCGGTAAGTTCATCAATATGATCCATCGCTATCGTGACAATATGCTTGCCAAGATCAAAAATCCCGTGGAGAACGGAGTGCTTGAAATCGATCCTGAGAAAGCTGTTAAAATGGCAGAATCCGGTTATGGTGAGGTTGAGCACGTTGCGATATTTGACGAGGCACAGCGCTCATGGACGCATAAACGTCTTGCAGAGTATCTGAAGCGTGGCGGAACCTACGGAAACAAACTGAAAGTTCCGAATTTCCCGATGTCGGAAGCCGGTTTCCTGATATGGTCGCTGGATCAGAGAGAGGACTGGGCAACCATCGTTTGCTTGGTCGGAGGCGGTCAGGAGATCAATACAGGCGAAGCAGGCATATCTGAATGGATCGAGGCACTGAATAACGATTTCCCTGATTGGAAAGTATATATATCACCAAAGCTTACAGAGTCCGAATATGCAGAAGGCAGAGTAAATGAACTGCTGAAAGAAAACAGGAATGTCACATTCTCCTCTGATTTGCATCTCAGCGTTAATCTGCGTTCCTTCCGGGCTGAAAAGCTCTCGACTTTTGTTCATATGCTGTTATCCTTTGACGAACAGGCTAAGAACGTGTATCGAGAGTTCTGTGATAAATATCCTATCGTATTGACAAGAAATATGAATACGGCAAGAAAATGGCTCAGGGACAGAGCAATGGGAACTGAAAGAACGGGTATACTAGTCACAAAAGAAGCTGCACGCTTTAAGCCACTGGCTGTACATATTCTGCCTTCCGGTGATGAAAATGCCGTACATTGGTTCCTTGAAGATAAGACGGATACACGTTCCTCCAACTATCTGGAGGATGCTGCGACCGAGATTCAGGTTCAGGGACTGGAACTTGATTATGCCTGTCTGCTGTGGGATGCAGATATGCAGTATGAAAATGGTGAATGGCATTTTTATAAATTCAACGGGCAAACGAAATGGAATGAACAGAACGGCGATAGTGAAAGTATGCAAGAGCGTCGAAAATATATGCTTAATGCCTACCGTGTTCTGCTTACCCGAGCAAGAAAAGGTCTGGTGATCTGCGTTCCCGAAGGAAATGCAAATAAAACAGTTGGCGGATTCTGGGAAGATACTACAAGAATTCCGGAATATTATGATGGGACATATGCTTACTTAAAGTCTTTAGGATTGGAAGAAATATGATTCACAATCTACAGAAGTAGAAAAGTTTTGAAACCGAAACTTACAGCTTATGAAGCAAGATTAACAACGAGAGCCCGTGGCATCCAAGCTAATAGAAGATGGATCAGGAACTCTCAAAGGAGGCAGACGTATGAAACCGCAAGTACAGAAAAAGCCGGTTAGTGCTGAGGAGCATCAGAAGATGATCCGGAGCGTTGCCGGAACAATGGCGATCGAGGGACTCACACTGAGCGAAGCAAGCAGACGCAACCTTGACCGATATGCCAGCGGTCAGGCAAATTATCAGCAGATCATGGCAGAGCTGAAAGCAAAATATCAGAGGGCGGAATAATGTTTTCAAAATATGATGTGTACACCACGGTGCAGTCGCTTTACTGCTATCCGGATTCTGATGTGCTCAAAAACAAGCTGAATATCAGGGACAGGGACGAACTGAAAAGGGCGGAGGAGGAGATTACCGCTCTCAAACAGTATATGCTGATGGAATCCCCTATCAAGGGGAGATTCTCCAAGACGCAGCTTATGAATATCCACCGTTTTCTGTTCGAGGATATCTATCCGTTTGCAGGACTTATCCGCCGTGAGCAGATCAGCAAGGGCGATACTATGTTTTATCCGCCGCATCTGATCGGTCAGGAGCTTGACGAGGTGTTTTCCAAGCTGCACAGCGAGAAAATGCTGCACGAAACGGACAGGAAACGCCAGATCGAGCATTTGTCCTATATCATGTCCGAGCTGAATATCATTCACCCCTTCCGTGAAGGCAATGGCAGAAGCATACGTGAGCTGATACGGTGTATGGCACTCCATTATGGCTTTACACTGGACTGGAGCCGTGTGGACGGGATACGATGCTCGATGCGGCGGTTAGGTCGGTGGTTGATGGTAGGGCGTTTTGTGATGTGATCGTGGCGTGCATTGTTGAGGGATAGAGATGCACTGAAATAAGTCTAAATAAGAAATGAGGTACAAATATGAATAGCAATCCGTTTTATAATCAGTTTTTTAATCAGCAGTATGTAAATCCCGACTATTATCGCCAGAGTCAGGAACAGATCATTCAGTATCAGCAGGAGCAAAGCAAAGAGGTGTAGAACGTGGTAAAAGCTGTTCACGACCTTTGTGATGCCTACAAGAAGTTAGATCCCCAGCATCAGCAGCAGGCGTTTTATCTGGCCCTTGCGGAGATGGCGAAGGAATCCGGATGGAACAGCAGATAACTATTATTTGAGAAGGTGATACTATGCCCCGAGGAAAAAACATAAATCTATTCCTTATGGACGGAGATGCAAGCGGACGTATCAAATGCACACTTGCCAACTGGACAGGTGTTGCGTATAAGATACCTCGCACTGAAATAGAAAAATGCAAGACTCGTGAAGATCTGAAATGGAGCGGAGTTTATTTCCTTTTTGGCGTTTCTGATGACACTGGGGAGAACATAGCTTATATAGGACAGGCTGGCATCAGGAAGAACGGCGAGGGCATACTCTATCGCCTTATGGAGCATAAGCGGAATCCCGATAAGGACTACTGGACGGAAGCTGTGGTGTTCACTACCTCCAACAACTCCTTCGGTCCGACCGAGATAAGCTATCTTGAGAACAAGTTCTGCAATCTTGCTATCGAAGCCAATAGGTACATCGTCAAAAACGGAAATGATCCGTCTCCCGGACATATCACGGAGGAGAAAGAAAGTGAGCTTGAGGAGTTTGTTGACTATGCCAAGCTCATTATGGGAACGCTCGGTCATAAGATATTCGTTCCGCTGAATAAGAGCGTCCCTGTTATTGAAGATACCTCGGATACTGCATCTGAGGAGATAGAGCTTTTCTTCACTCGCACTATCAAGAAGCTCAACTTTACCGTCGAAGCATCTGCCAAGCAGACTACAGAAGGATTTGTCGTTCTGAAAGGTAGCAAGATCGCTCCGAGCAGTGGTACTGATGATACTATATCATCCGGTAATCGTAAAAAGCGTGAGGAGTGCAGGATCATAGACAATATCTTACAGGAGGACGTGCTGTTCACCAGCCCTTCCAGTGCTGCTGAGTTTGTTACAGGAAAAAGCTGTAATGGGTGGGTGTCATGGAAGACTAAGGAAGGTAAGACGTTGCACGACCTTGAAGAATCATATTAGTTGAACGAAATAAAATAAGGAGATAAAAATGAAAACTGAGTTACTTGTTTCAATTAGTAAAAAAGGATTATTAGGAACTAATGAAGAAGCATTTAAACACCTCATTATGGCAAGTGGTCGGATTAAACTAGCTAAAAAGTATCTTGAATTTGAAAATGAAAATATGTATATTCATTAGAAACATATAATACTAATAATGTGGATGTTATTAACTATCATTTTTCTTTTTGGACAGATGAAGATAAAATGGAGATAGAAAGTGAAGCAACTTCATTGTACAGTAAACTTCAAGATTATATTGAATGTGTATTGAGACAACATTCTCATCATATTGAAATTCTTTGGGATGATTTAAGCTATGAATGTGCTCAGAAAGCCTATCCTTTAATATATATGGTAGAGAATAAAATGAGATTTCTTATCACTAAATTTATGCTGGTTAATGTTGGAACAAAATGGGAAAAGGAAAATATGCCATTACAAATTAAAAATTCAAACAGCGTAAAAAGGAATGAAAAGAATAGTGATAAATTTGGAATTGCTTATGCGTTAGACTTTATAGAATTATCCGATGTATTGTTTAAAGAGTATTCTTTCAAAGAAAATATTAAAGAGTTAGACGGAAAAGATAATATTATGTCGTCCGATTTAGAACCATATATCCCAAAGTCAAATTGGGAACGATACTTTAGTTCTCTCATAGCAAATGAGTCTGATTCTATTAAAAGCAAATGGAATAAACTCTATGATTTTAGATGTACAATAGCACACAATAGACGTATCAAATATAATGAATATCTTGCTATAAAAGCTATGTTTGATGATATTAATCCTATTCTTTCAAGTGCAATTGATAAACTTAGTTCTATTAATATGCCTGAGGAAGACAAGGAAGCGATAGCTGAAAATATCGCTTCAATAAAAAATGAAAAGATTGGCAGATTTATTGTTGAATTTCGTAAATTGGAAGAAATCATTTACGTGTTAGATGACAAAAAAACAAATAATATTAGAAATTTAAAAATGATGGGACATCATTTACAAGATGAAGGCTTAATAAATAAAGATGATTATATGTTACTTAATCGAATAATTCACTTTAGAATTGCAATAATACATGGTAATAGTTCAATCGATATAGATGATGATAAAATTGATGAAATAATAAGTGATATTATTCAAATTAGAAATAAAATTGAGGAAAAGAGGGGGAACAATGATACTAAATAAACCTCTTATTACACAGTGTAAGCATTGTGGCGAAATAATTGAAATTGATACTGATTTGGAATGTGTTTTTTCTCAGGAACGTTCTATGGGAGTAGAATCGCAATATGAAGGCTTTGTTGATAATATTTGTCCAAATTGTTATAATAAAATATCCATTTATATAGATGTTTGGGAATATCCTGTTGGTGCAATAGAAACATATTCTATCGATATTAACGGAATTGAATTAATCGAGTCTCCAGATTTTATTTGTGAAGATTTTTATTGATCAAATACAACGGCTGCACCCGAAGGCACAGCCGAAAATAATCAAATATAAACCATACACTCAAAAACCGCTTCTCTTGCCATACTGATGAAGCAGTTTTCAAGACCGAGCATCTTCTCGGAATCGGAGGCGAGGACAGCTTTCTGATAACAACTATCAGTCTGTTTCCAAAGCTCTACCTGACGTGAGATAGCTTCACTAACTTTCAGTTCCATATCATCAAGGTACAGCTCTATCCTGCCATCATTGACAAGCCTGTCAGGGCATTTGCTGTCAGAATAATGAAGATGATACCTGATGAAGTCGGTATGGTAGGTCTTGCTCTCCTCGGATTGAGTATCGGGATTGAAGTGTGTGACGGTCACAGTGTTGGTGTCCAGTCTCCACAGCGGAACGTATTTCTTTTTCAAGAAGCTGTATGCGGTCTGTTTGCTCTTATATCTGCTCATACTGTCCACCTCACTTAATAGGCTTTATCATTTCAAGGACAAGCTGTGCGCCGACCTTGAAGCCCTTGCGGAACTCATTGCGGCTTGAGAGATTATGCAGCTCAATGTCAGCTGACTGATATTCGTCAAGAATTTCAGTACTGTTAGGATTGGCATTCTTCAACTCGGCTTCTGCCTTGACGAGTCTGTCGAGGGCGGCTCTGTATGCTCCGTCTGTATCTTCAATCTCGGTCAGGTGGAACAGGTCATAATCGTAAAGTCCATCGAGAATATTTTTACTCATTGTAAAACCTCCAGTTTGACTTTCATTTCATCTGAAATGAAAAAAATCCGATCAACAATAGATTTGAAAAGATACGCTGTGATGTGATTCTTGTTTTTTATTTGTTCTTTATCATCACAAAAAGTTGGCATAAAACAGAGTAAGTGAGCGTTTGCAACTTGCTCTGAAATGCCGTATTTTCCGCATTTTTTCAAATTTACTGAAAATCAGATAAATCAAAGGGGGATTTTCAATTCCCGTACGGGTCACCACACACAAGGCTCAGAAATGACGTTAAATCGCC
>ENA-OWPL01001037-OWPL01001037.1-human-gut-metagenome-genome-assembly--contig:-NODE-1037-length-17160-cov-4.704122_pt1 | contig 17160 bp, 16 predicted proteins | sample MGYA00248263_ERZ651844 | MGnify/ENA primary metagenome ERZ651844 (study PRJEB26924, sample SAMEA4378256) | human gut metagenome | biome: human gut; feature: human-associated habitat; material: faeces...
CAGCTGCAGGCCACCGGCAATATGCGCACGCCCGGTGTCTGCATGGTGCTCATGTGTGCGCTGGATGTGGTGTTCAACACCCTGCTTATTTTCCCCACCGGTACCATCCGGCTGGGCGCACTATCCCTGCCCGGCGCGGGACTGGGCACGGCGGGCGCCGCCCTGGGCACTGGCCTTGCGGAGCTGGCGGTGGGGTTGTACCTGCTGTATTTCGTCCTGCGCCGCAGCCCGGCGCTGCGGTTGGAGAAAGGTGAGCGTCTGCACCTTGACCGCACACAGCTGCGCATGGTGCTCCGCATCGCGGCGCCAGTGGCATCGGAGAAGGTGATACTGTCCACCGCGCAGATCGTGTCCACCGCCATCGTGGCGCCCCTGGGCACCGTGGCTATCGCTGCAAACTCCTTTGCTGTCACGGCGGAAAGCCTGTGCTATATGCCCGCCTACGGCATCCAGAGCGCCGCGGCCATGCTGGTGGGGCAGAGCGTGGGAGCGGGACGCCGCCGCATGGCCAGACGCCTGGGCTGGGTCACGGTACTGCTGGGTATCGTTGTCATGGTCGTCACCGGCGGGCTGCTGTACGCCTTCGCCCCGCAGATGATGGCGATACTGACGCCGGACAGCGACATCATCGCCCTGGGCACCCGCGTCCTGCGTATTGAGGCCTTTGCCGAGGCTATGTACGGCGCGTCCATCGTGGCCGGCGGCGTATTTCAGGGTGCAGGCAGTACACTGGTGCCCACGCTGTTCAATCTGGGCACCATGTGGGGCATCCGCCTGCCACTGGCGTGGCTGGCCGCGCCCCGGTGGGGACTGCCCGGCGTGTGGGCGGCCATGTGCGCGGAACTGTGCGTCCGGGGCCTGCTGTATCTGATACGGCTGGGAGGCAAACGCTGGCTGCCGCCGGAGGGGCCGGCCGGACAGGTATAGACACAGCGGTGCGAATGGAAGCAGAAAACTCTGCATAGCAACACCTATACCTTATCCAGACCGCCATCGAGCAGGGCAAAACAGAGCTGGCAGAGCACCTGTACGCCCTGCTGCAATCAAATCCGCTGCCGCGAGAGGAATGGCGTGAAGACCCCGATGCGTTCAAATCTCTGATGGAGGAACCTGCCGATACGGAGGATAACGCGCCGATGTACCGCTACTGAAGCAGCGAAGAAAAACAGCGTAAACGGCATGGGTAGAAGCGTTCACAAAAATCTGCTATAATTTTTGAAAAACCTATTGACTGTCACCTTGGGGGATAGCTTATCCTATATGTGGAGGTGAGTACAATGCTCATAAATGAAGTATGCAAAGAATGTAACCTGACCAAAAAAGCAGTTGAGTATTACACAGAACAGGGACTAATCCAGCCAAGGATAACAGAAAACGGGTATCGGCAGTTCTCCGAGACAGATGCTTTGAAGCTCAAGCGGATTGCAGTTTTGCGCGGACTGGGCTTTTCCGTTCCAGAGATTCGCACAATTCTTGAGAATGATAGCCGTACAGCAATTTACGATGTCCTCAACAGGAAAGAGCTTGAAATCGTCGAGCTGCAAACAAAACAGGCATTGATAAAACAACTTGCGGAAAGCGGCGATTGGGAGCATATTGAAGGACAAGTGGAGGCGCTTCAAAACAAGCAATCCATATTGAAACGTATCCTTGATAAGTTTCCGGGCTTCTATGGAAAATTCGTATGCTTGCACTTCGCTCCGTTTTTGAGCGAAGCAATCACAACGGATGAGCAGAGGGAAGCGTTTGAAACGATCATCCGATACTTGGACGGCATTTCAATAGCCGTTCCCAGCGATGTGCAGCAGTATCTTGATGAGATTAGAGAAAATGCTGATGCTGCTGTGACGCAAAGCGCATCTGCTGCACTTGCGGCAGCTATGGCAGACCCGGAAAAGTATATTCACGACAACAAGGAAATGCTCAAACAATATCGAACAGTTGCGGAATCGGAGGAATATAAGGCATCTCCCGCCTACCGACTGCAAGAATATCTAAAGCAATTCCAAAGGGAGAGCGGCTATAACGATGTATTCATTCCCGCAATGCAGAGGCTTAGCCCCGCTTACCGGGAGTATCACAAATCCCTGCAAGCGGCGAATGAGGTTTTCATGCGTCATTTCCAGCAGGAGTGATTTTGTAAAAAGTTCATAGAACAATTCCCACCCACCAAAGCGCAATCGACGAAAAGCGGTTGCGCTTTTTTCCTGCCTGCCCCATACAGCGAGGAACGCCGCAAGGCGGCAAGCGAAGCGGCGAAAAAGTGCGGCGTTCATAGAAAAGTTGCAAATCTGTATGAAAGCATTGGTTGAAAAGACCTCTGACCGCATGATATAATCATGTTGGATAAGTTTAGCCATTTCATTAAATAGAGCTTTTTGTAGGGTTTTTCATGTATATGTGGAGGTACATATATGAGCAAAATCAGCAAATCCATTGTTATATCCGAGTTCTTATGGCTTCTATTTTTTTCCGTAGTCTTTTTAAAATTTGATTATACGCGGACAAAATTAGCCGTAGTTAATGCAATAGTTTGGCTTTGCATCGTACTAGTTTTTTCAATAATTATACTACAATTTCTAACCAGACAAGCATTTACGAAGGTACGGGGCATACTACTAGTGCTGATTTTCTTAATTATAGATCAGGTTATAAAAGCGCTACTATATTTTGCTCCGTCCGAAATCTCCATTCCTGTTATTCCCAATATTCTATCGATCCTCGTAATTCTGAACAAGTACCAGACCTTAGTACTTCAAGCAGCAGATAAATTCGCATCGCCTTATATTGTTGCGTGTGCAAAACTATTGCTGCTTCCCTTCTTTTTGCTATTGCTCTATCTGCTCTCAAAGAGTAAAAATCGTTTTAATTTCAAGACACCTATCGGCTATGCTGGTGTAACCCTAATTTCCTCGGCAATTTTATCGACGGTCCTAGACAGTTTAATTTATAAGGGAACACCAGACTATTTTTACTTAATTCCCTTGTATTCATCTGTGGATTTGAAGGATGTATTTGCCTTTTTAGGAGCAGGTTGCATTTTGTCAATCATATCAACAAACGAGAAAAATATGCAGAAGAAAACAATGAACATGGAGGCAAAATGATTTATCAGCAAGACTGGCTCATGCGTCAAATTGAAGCTATGATCCAAGCAATTTTGGCTGTTGCACTTGGGATATCAGCCAACGAACAGACTGCAACTCAAATTGAAGATTCTAGTTATGGAAAAATGCTTGAAAAAATGATTGACGATGGGGACATTTGTGCAGCAGAAGATTTGCTGTTCAATGACTTGGATCAGTCGGATTTATCATGGCTTCAGATAGCCCTTGATTTCTATTCAAAGCTAAATAACTGCTCTGATGATTATTTAGCAATGCATGATTTTTCTCGTGAAGAAATTGATCAAGGACTTCGATACATCTGCACGTTGTTTGGTTATGATTTTTTGGTAAGCAATTAGTCCATACACTTGTTAAGACTTCCTGCGGATTCAAAAATTCAAATTTCTGGAGCAAAGATATACTGGATGTAAGTTAAGATACTGAAATTCTAAAATTGTAAACCACCTATTGAGGGCAGCCATTTTCGTACAGAAAACGGCTGCTCTTTTCTTTTGGCCATGAGCAGAAAGGAGCGACCATGACAAAGAAGAAAATACCGCAGACCATCGAGGAATGTAATGCCGAACTGGAACGCACACAGAAGCTATTACAGCAGTACGAAAACCGAAATAAGATGCTCAACCGCAAGCTGTCCGCCGAGAAACGCAAGGAGCGCAATCACCGTATTTTCCTGTTTGGCGGCTTTATGGAAAGCATCGTGCCGGAGCTGAAAACCATGACGGAGGACGAAGGCAAGGACTTCTTGTATCACATCGCAAAGAGTATGGAAGCACAGGAGTATTTGAAAAAACGCGCCGAGGGGGTGAAAGCCGGATAATACCCTTGGTAACAAGGGCGCACTTATACACCCTGACGGGCGTTGTGCGCTCTGCCGAGGGCTGAAACTCTCCACACAGCCCTGCCGTGTTCCGAGCTTGGCGGCGTTGCCGCGAACAGGGAAAACTGCATTTTCCCTGCGACAGCTTGCGCCGTCTACCCTTTTGTACACTTGCCGCGAGGGAACGCCTTGCCGCCGCAAGCCATTCTCTCCCGTCAAGTCCGAACGAGCGAAACGGAGGTGATACCATCGCAATCTACCATTGCAGCATCAAGATCGTCAGCCGGGGAAAAGGCAAATCCGCCGTAGCCGCAGCCGCCTACCGAAGCGGCGAAAAACTGACGAACGAGTGGGACGGTCTGACCCACGACTACACGAAAAAGGGCGGCGTTGTCCATTCGGAAATACTGCTCCCGGCACACGCCCCGCCCGCTTTCTCTGACCGCAGCACCCTGTGGAACAGCGTGGAGCTTTCCGAAAAATCCAATAACGCCCAGCTTGCGCGGGAGGTGGAGATCGCCCTGCCCGTGGAGCTGTCCAGAGAGGAACAGACCCGCCTTGTGCGGGATTATTGTTCCTCTCAATTTGTTTCCAAGGGTATGATCGCGGACTTCAATCTGCACGACACGGGCAGCGGCAACCCGCACGCCCATATCCTGCTGACCATGCGCCCGCTGGACGAAAGGGGCGCGTGGCTTCCGAAGTCCAAAAAGGAATATGTGCTGGACGAAAACGGCGAGAAAATCCGTCTGCCCAGCGGCAGGTACAAGACCCGCAAGGTTGACCTTGTGGACTGGAACAACCGGGAAAACGCCGAGGTCTGGCGCAGGGCGTGGGCTGACCTTGCCAACGAGTATTTAGAGAAGAACAACCGCCCGGAGCGCATCGACCACCGCAGCTATGAGCGACAAGGAATAGACCAAATCCCCACCGTCCATGTGGGCGTTGCGGCTTCCCAGATGGAGAAGAAAGGCATTGTGACCGAGCGCGGGGAGATGAACCGAAACATCAAGGCGGCGAACCGTATCCTGCGGGAAATCCGCCGACTTGTGCGCGGCCTAAAGGACTGGATCGTGGAACTGAAAGAGAGAAAGGCCACCCTGCTGGAAGCGTTGGCAGAGGCACGGGCGCAGGCCAGCGAGCCAACCATCCCACAACTGCTTGCCCGGTACATGGAGCAGCGCGGCGAGGAACGCGCCGACTGGACTTCCAAGGGCAAGCTCAAGGGCGCTGTTTCCGACTTCAACAAGGTGCAGGCGGCAATGGAGTTTCTGCGGCAGAAAGAAATCTCCACCGTGGAAACCCTTGACAGACAGCTTGATGGTATCAGCGAAACCGCCGTTGCTATCCGTGACAGCATGAGGAAAGCGGAGCGCCGGATCAAGGACATCGACACCCTGCTCTCCCACATCGGGAACTATGAGAAGTACAAGCCGGTCTACAGGGAGTATGCCGCCATCGGCTGGAAGAAGCAGAAGGAGAAATTCGAGGAAGCCCACAGGGGCGAGCTGGACGCATACCGGGCAGCCGCCCGGTATGTCAAGACCCACCTGTCCGGCACGTCCTACAGCCGCAGGGAGCTGGAGGCCGAATGCAAAGACCTTGCCGCCGCCCTGCCCGGCAAACGGGAGGAGCTGGAAGCGGTACAGGCGGACGTGCGGACGCTGCGGGACGTGCGGCACTGGCTCAATCAGGTGCTGCCGCCGGAGCAGTACCGCCAGACCGCCGAGCCGGGGAAAAAGCCATCCATAGTGGAGGGCTTGAAAGGCCGGGAGCAGCGTATCCGGCAGGAGCAGGAGAAACGGCAGCAACCGCCCCGGACACAGAAACAACAGGATATGGAGCTTTAACCTTAACATCAGGCACCCGCCATTTTCAATTCTGGAATGACGGGTGCCTTTTTCATTTCAAGGAGGCTGCGATTGCATTTATTTGAAGCTGTGAAGCAGTCTGTCACCACAAGGCAGGCTGCCGAGCGATACGGATTGAACGTGAACAGAAACGGCATGGCGGTCTGCCCGTTTCACAGGGACAGACACCCAAGCATGAAGGTTGACTGCCGCTATTACTGCTTCGGCTGCGGAGCGACCGGGGACGTGATCGATTTTGTTTCCCTGCTGCATGGGATAAGCGCGAAGGAGGCCGCCCTCATGCTGGCGCGGGATTTCTCCATCCTCTGCGGGGACGGAACGGACGCACCCCGCCAGTCTGCCGTGAAGAAGCTGCGGCTGGAAGCCGAGGAACAGAAATACAGGCGCATGGAGCAGCATTGCTTTCAGGTGCTTGCAGACTATTATCACCTGCTGCGCCGATGGAGGGAGGAACACGCCCCCTGCCAGCCAGATGAGGCGTGGCATCCTCTGTTTGTGGAAGCCCTGCAAAGGCTGAACTATATCGAATACCTGCTGGACGGGCTTTTGTCCGATGACCTGCGGGAACGGGCTGCCATCGTCACAGAGTACGGAAAGGAAGTGAGAGCGATTGAGCAAAGAATTTCAGGACTTGCCGCCGCAGGTCCGGGAGGCCGTGAGGAACGCGCCGGACAGCGCCGCGCCGATGCGGAGCGTTGAGGAAGTAAAGGCGATGCTGGACACCACCGAAAAAGGCGGCGTCCGCAACAGCATAAGGAACTGCCTGACCGTATTCCAGTATGACCCCCTGCTTGCCGGGGCGCTGGCCTACAACCTTTTGACCGACCGAACAGACCTTGTAAAGCCCATCGGCTGCCAGCGTCCACCCGGTACATCCATGACCGACACGGATATGAAATATATCCGGCTGTACCTTGAAGAAACCTACGGTCTGACCAGCGAGAGGAAGATTGCGGACGCTGCCGACCTTGCCGCCCATCAGAACAGCTACCACCCCGTAAGGGACTATCTGAACGGTCTGGTATGGGACGGGACGGAGCGTATACGCTTCTGCCTGCGGCACTTTCTGGGAGCCGCAGCGGACACCTACACCTGCGAAGCCCTGAAGCTCTTTTTGCTGGGCGCGATCCACCGGGCATACAGACCCGGCTGCAAGTTTGAGGTCATGCTCTGTCTGGTGGGCGGTCAGGGTGCAGGCAAGTCCACCTTTTTCCGGCTGCTGGCGGTAAGGGACGAATGGTTTTCCGACGACCTGCGGAGGCTGGACGATGATAACGTCTACCGAAAGCTGCAAGGCCACTGGATCATTGAAATGTCGGAGATGCTGGCCACCAGCAGCGCCAAAAGCATTGAGGAAATCCGCTCGTTCATCAGCCGCCAGAAGGAAACCTACCGCACACCCTATGAGGCCCAGCCCAAAGACCGGCTGCGGCAGTGTGTGTTCGGCGGTTCATCCAACACGCTGGACTTCCTGCCTCTTGACCGGGCCGGGAACCGGCGGTTCCTGCCGATCATGATTTACCCGGAGAATGCGGAGGTTCACATTTTGGAGGACGAGGACGCTTCCAGAGCCTATCTGTTGCAGGTATGGGCGGAGGCCATGACCATCTACCGCAGCGGCCACTACTCCATGAAGTTCAGCAAGTCCATCCAGCGCCAGCTGGTAGAGGTGCAGAAGAATTTCATGCCGGAGGACACCGAGGCCGGGCAGATACAGGGCTTTCTGGAACACTACACCGGCAGCATGGTCTGCTCCAAACAGCTCTTTAAGGAGGCGCTGGGCCACACCTATGACGAGCCGAAGCGGTGGCAGCTGCACAATATCAACGAGATCATGAACACGGTGGTGACGGGCTGGAAACCATTCTCCAATCCCCGGATGTTCGCCGGATATGGCAGGCAGAAAGGGTGGGAACGGGACATTTCCGGCAACGAACTGCCCGGCAACGAAGATGGATTTGTGGAACTGAGCGAGGAAGAATGCCGCCAGCTGGAACTTCCGAAGGAGTGGATCGCATAAAACCAGCGGTCTGTTGCCGGGCAGGTTGTCACTTGGTTGCCGGGTTCGTTGCCGGGGATTTTCCGGTCTGGATACGGAAAAAGCCTGTAAATAGAGTGTTTTCTACTATCTATTTTTATCTCCGGCAACGAAAGCAACGAGATTTTTCAAGAAAATTGATAAAGTAAGATTTGCAGGCCAGACGGTAGTTTACAGGTTTTCAGAGGTTCGTTGCCGGACTTCGTTGCCAGTATGCTGTCCGCTGGCCTGTCACTCTATGGAGGTAGCCTATGGAAAAAAGCAAACAGCAGAAAAATAAAGTTCGTTTTGTGGTGGTGCGGGAGTTCTCCGGGGAAAAGTCCATGCGGGAAGCCTTTGAGCAGCTGATCGAGCGCCAGACCTGCGAACACTTCGAGGAATGGCTGGAACAGCGTGAAATGGCGGAGAATGCTGCCTAAAAACGGTTGATTCAGGGACAGGGGCATGGTATTATAATAATATCGTGTCCCTGTTCATAGAAGGAGAACGCTATGAGCAGGAAAAAACAAGTCTATGAAAAAATCACCGCTCTCTACTGCCGTATCTCTCTGGATGACGGCGGCGACAATGAGAGCATGAGCATCAGCAACCAGAAACTTATGCTCCGGGACTTTGCCGAAAAAAATGGGATGTTCCAGTATGAGTATTATGTGGATGACGGTTATACGGGCCGCAATTTCAACCGCCCTGCCTTCCAGCGCATGATCGCTGACATTGAAGCAGGGAAAATTGGCTGCGTGGTCACCAAAGACCTATCCAGACTTGGCAGAAATTATATCGAAGCTGGAAGCTATATCGAAATCTTTTTCCCCAAACACAATGTACGCTATATCGCCATCACCGACGGCGTGGACAGCCTGACCCGTCAGGAGATGGACATTACGCCTTTTAAGAATATCCTGAACGATATGTACAGCCGGGATATTTCCAAAAAGGTGCTGGCGGGCATCACGACCCGTTCCCGGCAGGGGAAGTTCTGCGGGGGGACGCCGCCCTTCGGTCTGATGCGTGACCCGGAGGACAAGGGGCATCTCATCCTTGACCCGGAGACAGCGCCCATCATCCGCAAAATCTATGACTATGCCCTTGACGGGATGGGCTGCATGAGGATTTCCAAACGGCTGATGGAAGAAAAAATCCCCATTACCCATGTCAAGGCCAACACGGAGTTTGACGCCAACTACTATTCCTGGGGCGGGGCCAGAATCAGCCATATCCTGCGGAATCCCTTTTATAAGGGCGCACATCTGGTCTTTCGGACGCATCAGAAAGGCATCCGCTCCAACACCTATGACATTATCCCCCGTGAGGATCGGGAAATCATTGAGGGTTGCCATGAGGCCATTGTGACGCCGGAGGAATGGGAACAGGTACAGGAACTCATTGACCGCAAGCCACCCATTATGAAAGGCAATGCCTGTCCCTTCTACAACCTGTTCCACGGGCTGGTCTACTGCGCCACCTGCGGGAAGTCCATGCAGGTGCGGTATGAGAAAGTAGGCCGAACTGGAAAAAATCGCTTCACCGGCGAGATGCGGGAACCGATTGACAAGGCGTATTATATTTGTCAGACCTACAACCGGATGGGCTGCAAGGTCTGTTCCAGCCACAAGATCGAGGCCAGAGATTTGTACAATCTGGTGCTGAAGGACATTCAAGAGTTGGCTGCGCAGGCCATGAAGGACGCCGATGCGTTCTACCAGCGGCTCAGCAGCCGGATGGAGCGCCGGTATCTGGTGGATGCTTCTCAGACCGAGAAGGAACGCCAGCGGTTGGAATCCAGAAATCAGGAAATTGACGGGATGTTCCTGAGCCTGTACACGGATAAGGCAAAAGGCATTCTGACCGAGCAGCGGTTTATGAAGCTGACGGCGGCGCTGGAACAGGAGCAGGAATCCAACCAGAAGCGTCTGCATGACTTGGCAATGATGCAGAGCCGGGCGGATGCGCAGGAAAGCGAGGTCCGCACCTTCATCAAAGAAATCCGGCGCTATGCCACCATCGAGGAACTGGACGAAGCAGTGCTGAACCGGCTCATCAGCCGGATTCTGATTGGCGAGGTCAAGAAGGTGGACGGACAGAAGGTGCAGGAAGTCAGGATCGTTTATAACTTTGTCGGGGAAATCCCGGAGATTGCAGCATAATATTGGCGATGCCCTCCCTTTGCTGGGAGGGCATTTTTTTGCAGAATCACTCATGGTTTTTAGCTTCTTTCTCCATATGGAGTGATTGGCTTTGAATACTATTATGTTCGGCAAACATCATTCCAATCTGTTCCGGTGTTTCAGAAAAATCTTGATCAATCATCGCCCGGATCATACCATAAACCGAATAAGCGAGCACATACAGAATGTATTTTGTTCTTCCAACAGCCTCAGCCGGGACAATAACCTTTCGAAAAAGATCTTCAATCAGATAGATTTTATTATGCTTTTTAATGGCCCGGATGAACTCTTTTTCCGAATAAAAAAACTGAATCAGTCTTTGCTTCAGCACCTCCCCATCATTTGGAGGAACGGGATTTAATTCACAATACTTCGCCCATTTAGAGATGAGACAATAAATAATGATTTCATCTGTAGAGTTGAAATTGCGGTAATAAGCGTTGCGGGACACTCCGGCCTTCTCGCAGATTAGAGTTACAGAAATACGCTGCTCTTTTTGCAGCAGTTCATAATAGGCGAAAGCAATGCTCTCTTTTGTGATAGCGTTGATTTCATCGTTTCTTTTGTTATATCCCATAAGCTTTTGCTCCTTGATGTCACAATCTCTCTGCGATTGTGACTTTATTTTTTTCCTGTTCTGAGGTATAGTATATGGTGTAACAACTGTTGCGTCAAGCGATATTGGAAGGGATTTCGATGGTTAAAAAAGTGATGAAATGGATATTGATTGTTATAGCCGCATTGATCGGCCTTGTCATCGTGGGAGTGACCTTGCTGGTGGCGATTTCAAACTATAAAGGCGCGAACTACTGGAAGTTCGCCGAACCAAAGGGGATGATTGAAACGAAATATACCGGTATGGGGAAGCATGAGGTTTCTCTTGCCGAGTTTGATGCTCCTGATACTGTGTGGGAAAAATATGAAATCTGGTATCCCTCCAACTTGGAACAGTCGGATCAGGCATACCCGGTTGTTGTCATCGCCAACGGAACAGGAATGAAAGCATCGAAACAGAGTGCAATATATGAACATCTTGCTTCGTGGGGATTTATCGTTGCGGGGAATGAGGATGAGCATTCAAGAACAGGGGCATCTTCAGCGGCAACGCTTGACTTTATTTTATCGCTGAACGAAGATCCGCAAAGTATTTTTTACGACCGTATAGATACGGAAAACATCGGGATTGTTGGACATTCCCAAGGCGGTGTTGGGGCAATCAATGCTGTTACCCAGCAGAAAAATGGTAATCTATATAAAACCATCTGTGCCCAAAGTACGACATCCAGTGCCGTGGCTTATGCTCTGAACCAGTTGGATGGCGAGTTGGGCGGTGGCTGGAATTGCGATACATCAACTCTTTCGATTCCGGCATTTATGGTCGCCGGTACAGGCAGTGCCGATGCCGGAAATGTGGAAGAAAACAGGCTGGAACTTGCTGAAGGAGAAAAACAGGGGATCTGCCCCCTCTGGTGGCTACGAGAATGTTTTGATGTCATGCCCGATACAGTCCCCAAAGTAATTGGCAGATTGAGCGGCAAGGATCACGGCGATATTCCTTTCAGTGCCGATGGATATATGACTGCATGGTTTATGTATTGGTTACAAGGCGATGAAGCAGCGGGCAAGGCCTTCTTTGGAGCGGATGCGGAAATTGGAGCCAACGAGAATTGGCAGGATGTTACAATAAATTTCCCATAAAGAAGCAGAATGCAGAAATAAAATGTTGAATTTGTAGACGGATGAATTGAATAAGATTTATAGAGCGTTGCAGAACGAGTAGTCGTTTTGCAACGCTCTTTTTTAATTCATCACTTGACATTGTGGCAAAGAACTTATGAGCCGGGATGAACTGGCGGTGCTGGATGGCGGCAAGTGCATCCTACAGCTTCGTGGTGTGCGCCCATTTTTGAGCGACAAGTACGACCTGACCCAGCACCCGAACTACAAGTACACCTCCGATTATGACCCCAAGAACGCCCTCGATATCGAGAAGTTCTTGAACCGAAAAGAAAAAATCCACCCGGATGATACCTTCATCATGGTGGATGCCGATTCACTCCCGCCCGCCTGATAAGACGAGCGGTTATTTTTTACCCATTGACCCAACAGGTACACCGGAAAATCAGCCTTCGCCGTGGCTTTCGGCTTTTTGCAAACGGATTTCAGGTGTGTGCAGGGTCACTTTTTCAAAACAAAGGAGATTTTTCTATGGAATTCTTTAACAGCGCAGTGGACGTTCTGAAGACTCTGGTTGTGGCATTGGGTGCCGGTCTGGGCGTGTGGGGTGCCGTCAACCTGATGGAGGGTTACGGCGGCGATAACCCCTCAGCCAAGAGTCAGGGTATGAAGCAGCTGATGGCTGGCGGCGGCGTTGCCCTGATCGGTATCACTCTGGTGCCCCTGCTGTCCGGTTTGTTCGGCTGATACAAACCTTCATCTGATTCAATAAACACGTTTTGACCCAAAGGTACACCAGCAAATCAACTTCTGCCGCAGCTTACGGTGTTTCAATAAATGGATTTCAGGTGTGTGCAGGGTCGCTTTTTTCAAACCAAAGGAGATTTTACTATGGAATTCTTTAACAGTGCAGTGGACGTTCTGAAGACTCTGGTGGTTGCTCTGGGTGCCGGTCTGGGCGTGTGGGGCGCTGTGAACCTGATGGAGGGTTACGGCGGTGATAACCCCTCTGCCAAGAGTCAGGGAATGAAGCAGCTCATGGCTGGCGGCGGTGTTGCCCTGATTGGCATCACCCTGATCCCCCTGCTGAGCGGTCTGTTCGGCTGATCTTTTCCGGGCGGCGATTGCCGCCCCGTACATATTTACTTGCAAGCATTTCCAACCCCTCCGTGGCAAACGGATTCTTATTATAAAGAGGAAACGCATTGCAAATCGAATATTCACCTTTATTCTGAAAGGACGGTGCTATTATGCAGATTCTGACTCACCTTATTTTTCTGCTCAAGCTGCTCAAGACCCTTATCAATCATTTTTCTTGATGGGTGGTGGCACTGAGTGGAAACAGTTCTCAAAGCGATCTCCGATTGGATAAAGTCGCTACTGACAGCAGCAATCATGTCCAATCTCAACGGCCTGTTCGATGATGTGAACACCCAAGTGGGCAGTATCGCCCAGCAAGTCGGCACCAAACCATCCAGTTTTGAACCGCGCGTTTTCGCTATGATCGAAGCGTTGTCCCGGAATGTAGTGCTGCCCATTGCAGGCGTGATCTTGACCTTTATAGCCTGCTATGAGCTGATTCAACTCATCACAGAGCATAACAACATGACCCAATTTGAACCTGCACTACTGATGAAATGGATCTTCAAGACTGCCATTTCGGTGTGGATGATCTCCAACACCTTCGACATCATCATGGCGGTGTTCGACGTGACGCAGCAGGTGGTGGCAAATTCCAGCGGCATTATCAGCGGCAACACAAGGGTCAACGACATTGGTCTTTCCATGCTGCAATCCAGCATGATGCAGATGGACGTAGGACCCTTGTTCGGACTGTTCTTGCAGTCCTTCTTCATCGGCATCACTATGCGCATCCTGTCCATCGTGATTTTCGTCATCGTCTACGGAAGAATGATTGAGATCTACATGATGGTCAGCCTTGCCCCGGTGCCCATGGCAACATGGGGCAACCACGAGCAATCCCATGTGGGACAGAACTATCTTCGTTCTCTGTTCGCGCTGGGATTTCAAGGTTTCCTGATCCTGATCTGCGTGGCGATCTACGCTGTTCTGCTCCAGAATGTTGCAATATCCGGGGATGCCATCAACTCGATCTGGAGCATCGTGGGGTACACGGTGCTGCTGTGCTTTACGCTGTTCAAGACTGGTTCTGTTGCCCGGAGCATTCTGGGTGCACATTGATTGGAGGTGAAATTTTGGCAGCTTATATTTCCGTGCCGCGCGATTTCAGCAAGGTGAAGTCCAAAGTAGCCTTCAATTTGACCGCACGGCAGCTTATCTGTTTTGGTGCAGCGGCAGTCGTAGGCGTGCCGCTGTTCTTTGTTCTGCGGGACACCGCTGGCAATTCCGGTGCTACCCTCGGCATGATGGCGGTCATGCTGCCCATGTTCTTTCTGGCCATGTATCAGAAGAACGGTCAGCCGGCTGAAAAGATTCTGCGGTACTACTTTCAGGCGCGCTTTGTTCGCCCGAAGGTGCGTTCGTACCAGACCCGCAATTACTATGCACTGCTTGTGAAGGGAGATGACGCCCATGATTCCGTTTCTGAAAAAGAATAAAGACGGCAAAAAGCCGCCCAAGCCCACAGTGCCCCGCACGGCACAGGAAAGCATCCCGTTCCAGCGGATGTTTGAGGACGGTACCTGCCGTGTCCGTCCCGGCTACTACACCCGCACCATCCAGTATCAGGATATCAACTATCAGTTGGCGCAGCAGGAGGACAAGACCGCCATCTTTGAGGAATGGTGCTCTTTTCTCAACTTTTTCGACAGCTCTATCCACTTTGAACTGTCCTTTGTGAATACCGCCACCGATTCGGCAGACTTTGAAAAGTCCATCCGCATCCCGTACCAGCAGGATGGCTTTGATGATGTTCGTGCGGAGTACAGCCAGATGCTGCGGCAGCAGCTTTCCAAGGGCAATAACGGCCTGACCAAAACGAAGTTTCTGACCTACGGCATCGAGGGCGACAGCATGGCGCAGGTCAAACCTCGGCTGGAGCACATCCAGAACGACCTGATGAACAATTTCCACCGGCTTGGCGTTCTGGCAAAGCCGCTGGACGGTACGGAACGTCTGCGGCTGATGCACGGGATGTTGAACATGGATGGAGCCAACAAGTTCCACTTCAACTGGAAAGACCTTGTGCCCAGCGGTCTGTCCGTAAAGGATGCCATTGCACCCACTGCGCTGGCGTTTAAGAACAGCCGTACCTTTCAGATGGGCGGCATCTTCGGGGCGGTCAGCTTTCTGAATATCACGGCTTCTGACCTGAGCGACCAGCTTTTGAAGGATTTCCTTGATATGGATTCCAGCCAGATTGTTACCATGCACATCCAGTCCGTTGACCAGAACAAGGCCATCAAAACCATCAAACACACCATCACCGAACTCGACCGCAGCAAAATCGAAGAACAGAAGAAAGCCGTCCGCGCCGGATACGACATGGACGTGCTGCCGTCTGATTTGGCGACTTACGGCAGGGATGCCAAGGCACTGTTGAAGGAGTTGCAAAGCCAGAACGAGAGAATGTTTTTGGTGACGTTCCTCGTGTTGAACACCGGCAAGACTGAGCAGGAACTGGAAACCAACGTGTTTCAGGCAGTCAGCATTGCGCAGAAGCATAACTGCGAATTATGCCGCCTTGATTTTCAGCAGGAGCAGGGGCTTATGTCCTCGCTGCCGCTGGCAGACTGCCAGATCGAGATCCAGCGGGGTCTGACCACCAGCAGCACGGCAATTTTTGTGCCGTTTACCACGCAGGAGTTGTTCGACAACGGCAAGGAAAGCCTGTATTATGGCTTGAACGCTCTGTCCAACAACCTGATTATGGTTGACCGCAAAAAGCTGAAGAACCCCAACGGTCTGATTCTGGGCACTCCCGGTTCCGGTAAATCCTTCAGCGCAAAGCGTGAAATCTGCAATGCGTTCCTCGTGACGGACGATGATATTATCATCTGTGACCCGGAATGTGAGTACGCTCCGCTGGTGGAGCGTCTGCATGGGCAGGTCATCCACATCAGCCCTGCCAGCACCCAGTATATCAACCCTATGGACATCAACAGCAACTATTCGGAAGAGGATAACCCGCTGGCTTTGAAAGCCGACTTTGTACTGTCCCTGTGCGAACTGGTGGTGGGCGGCAAAGAAGGGTTGCAGCCGGTGGAAAAGACGGTCATTGACCGCTGCGTCCATGTGATCTACCGCAAGTATTTCGAGAATCCCACCCCGGAAAATATGCCTCTGCTGGAAGATCTGTACAATGCCCTGCTGACGCAAGATGAACCGGAAGCCCGCCATGTGGCGGCTGCGCTGGAAATCTACGTCAAGGGCAGTTTGAACATTTTTAACCACCACACCAACGTGGATATCAATAACCGCATTGTCTGTTTTGACATCAAGCAGCTTGGCAAGCAGCTCAAAAAGTTGGGTATGCTCATCGTGCAGGATGCTGTGTGGGGGCGTGTGACCGCCAACCGCAGTGCCGGAAAATCCACCCGGTACTATGCAGACGAATTCCACCTTTTGCTGAAAGAGGAGCAGACTGCCGCTTATTCTGTGGAGATTTGGAAGCGTTTCCGTAAGTGGGGCGGCATCCCGACAGCCCTAACGCAGAACGTCAAAGATCTGCTGGCAAGCCCCGAAGTATCGAACATTTTCGAGAACTCGGACTTTGTGTATATGCTCAATCAGGCGAACGGTGATCGTAATCGGCGCATTGTGCCAGCCAGTCGGGATTTCCGCGTCCAGCTCATAATCCGGTTCCAGCGCAGGGGCGTCCGTGGTTTCCGGTGGGATAGAGGGTTCTTCCGGCTCTGGCGTGGGTTCCGGCGTTTCCTCTGCACCGGGAGTCTCGGCAGGAGGTTCTTCTGTGGGTTCGGGTTCTACCTCCAATTCTGTCTCCACAATTTCAAGGGTGCTGTCAGGCGCGGCATCGGACACGTCTGTCCCTTCTTCCGCAAGCGCCATGCCGGTCATGGTGAAAAACACCAGCACAAGGCTGAGCATCAGCGCAATCATGCGGAACATACGCGGGGTTTTCTTAGTTTTCTTCAGGTGCATTTTCCATATCCTCCTTCTGTGTGCTGCAAAACGGCGAACCGCCCTTTTTGATATGCATGAGGTACTGCGCCAGCTCTTCCATCGTCATGCCGGTGGCACGGGCAAGGCCGACGATATCCTCATTTTCCAGCTTAATGATATCCTCGTCGATCTCACGGTTGCGGGACTGGAGCATGGCGATTTTCCCGTCATTCTTCGCTCGTTCCGCTTTGAGTTTGCTGATTTTCGGGTTCATAGTTCCTCCTTATGGTGATGGCAGACGGCCAAATTGATAGAAATGCTGCTGCCAGTAAGATGAAGTAATGTCGCTGTACTGAATGGGGTCGCCGCAGTGCAGCATGGTATTATTTCCCACATAAATTCCGACGTCGGATGCGCCAGT
>ENA-OWPL01001040-OWPL01001040.1-human-gut-metagenome-genome-assembly--contig:-NODE-1040-length-17142-cov-4.254989_pt1 | contig 17142 bp, 4 predicted proteins | sample MGYA00248263_ERZ651844 | MGnify/ENA primary metagenome ERZ651844 (study PRJEB26924, sample SAMEA4378256) | human gut metagenome | biome: human gut; feature: human-associated habitat; material: faeces...
ATTGTACATTTATTGCTATTTCTTCCGAAGAAATACCCTTTTCTTCCGAAGAAATGTACATTTATGGCTGTTTCCTCCGAAGAAATACCCCTTTTCTGTACATTTATGGTTATTTCTTCTGAAGAAATAAATGTAATATCTTCTGAAATTATGTCAAAAAATAGCTCATTTCAGCCATTTCAGAAGATTTTTGAGGTGCTTTTGAGCTGATTTTCGCATAAAAAATTCAATCTGTACAAGAATGTACATTTATGCGTGTTTTTTCCGAAGAAATACCCCTTTCCTGTACAATTAAGGCAATATCTTCCGAAGAAATCCGAAGAAATGGGGTATAATTGTACATTTATTGCTATTTCTTCCGAAGAAATACCCTTTTCTTCCGAAGAAATTTTACGGTCCGGACATGAAAAAAGCGACATTCTCTCGAACATCGCTTCAAAGCAAATCAGTAAAATCATCCCCTTTTCGGGTTGGGGTTCCCTTGGCATGAAGACAATCTAAAGTAGAGGGTAATAGATTATTCTTCCTCGTCTTCTTCTCCGGCAAGTTTGACAAGCTTGTCCTCAATGGTGAGTTTGACCTCGCCATCGTCTATGCTGATATTCTTAGGCATGATGATTTTAATGAACTCTGTCGACACTTTCACCCTGTCTTTGGGGTCAAGTTCCATGAAGTCCTGCATTATTAGTGGCGTCACATCTCCTTCGGGTATAGTGTTGTGCGCTTCAAGCCATTTCTCAATCATCCCTTTTGCCAGTGCCGTTATTTTGTTGGGCGTACCTTTTTGCCGCCCTCCGGTCTTTTTTCCTATTGCCATAATGATCTGTATGTAAAAAGATAAAATGATGATGCGAAGATAACGGCTTACTTTCGCACGCAAGGTATAACTTTTAATAATCAAAAACTAAAGTCTTATGGGTTTAATAGGAAGTGCCATAGGTGCAGTAGGCAGCATTTTCGGTGGAATCAAGGCATCCAAGGCCATGAAGAAAGCAAAACGTAATGTTGAGGCTCAACGGCAAAAGAATCAGGACTGGTACGACAGGCGGTACAACGAGGATGCCACTCAGCGGGCTGACGCACAACGCATCCTTACGCAAACTGAAGAGAGTATAAAACAACGTAACAAAGCCGCTGCCGGTAGTGCAGCCGTCATGGGCGGTACTGATGAAAGTGTGGCAGCGGCCAAAGAAGCGAACAACAAGGCTCTTGCCGATGCAACATCACAGATTGCCGCTGATGCAGAAGCACGTAAGGACAATATCGAAGCCACTTATATGCAAAACGACAATGCTTTCGTGGAACAGCTTAACGCCATTGAGCAAGGCAAGGCCAATGCCATATCGGGAGCTGTACAAGGAGTAACTAATGCGGTAAGTCAAATGCCTTTCTAAACTATTTCAATATGGCAACAATGGATGATATTTTAGGAAACGGAGGTGGTACGCCTCCGCTCAAAGGCTCTAAGGAATGGCACGAACAGCAGCAAGACGCTCCTTCCGTATCATCCCCGGTAAAGGGTACACAGAAATGGACGGAACAACAAGCAGCTGCGGCTCCTGCCGTTACCGGCTCCCAATCTGAAACGGTCGCTGCACCTCCGGCCAAACAAGCCGATGTGAACGGTGGCAGTCTCTCATACGCTGAATTGTACAAAAAACTCAATCCCTATAAACCGCCAACGGACGAGGAACTTGCTAAAGAAAAGAAGAAGCAGAAACGTGAACAGATATTCGCAGCCATTGGTGATGGTATATCGGCACTCTCTAACTTGTTCTTCACCACGCAGTACGCTCCAAATATGTATACCGGTAAGAATACCATGTCAGAACGTACCAAAGTGAGATATGACAAGCTGATGAAAGAACGTGAAGGCAAGGAGAAAGAATATTATGAGGGGCTGATGAGGGCAAGAATCGCTGATGAAGAAAGGGATGACCGTGAACGTAAGTGGCAAAGGCAGCTTGGTCTTGACAAAAAGAATGATGACAGATACAATGAGGGCATTCAACATCGCAACGAGCGAGAGAAGATTACAGATGACCGATATGATGCGGAACAGGAATACAAGAAAGGTCGGGACAAAGAAGCTGATAGGCGTTGGCAAGCAAACTATGATGAAAACAAACGTCAGGCAGACCGTTCCTACAATTTCCAAGTAAAGAGACATAATGACAATGTGGCTGTAGAGCGTGATAAAGCGAGAGCGACAGCCGCACGTGGTGTACGTGGCAAGCAGCTCGGTTTTTCTGACGGCGGCGGAAACCAAGTAGCCATTTACGAGAATGTTTGGAAAGGTTCGATGCAGCAGGTGTATGATGCTATGCTTGCCGACCTCTCTCCACAGGATGAGAAAGAGAAAAGGGCTTTTGACCGTCAAATGAAGAAACTTGATACACCACAGAAGAAAGAGGACTATGTAAAACAGAATTGGCACAAATCGCCTAAAGCCTCTGCAATCATGCTTTCCCTCTCCAAACTTGACCCTGCCACCATGACCTCGGAACTGAATGATGAGGTCGTGGACTATGTTCCCGGTGGCGGCGATGATGATGTGATTGATTATACACCCGGTAAAAACAAATAACTATGCCAATATTTGAATACAACGGAAAGAAATACAATGTGCGTGATGAACACATTGACAGTTTTATGAAAGACTTTCCCGATGCTTCTACAATCATGGAGCGTGAGGGGAAGAAATATCGTGTAAAGTCGGCAGACTACAGGACTTTCATGTCGGAGCAACAACAGCCCGAACAATCTGCCCTGGACTCTACACCTGAAACTCCTGTAACTCCTTCAGCAGAAGAAATGCCGTTGACGGAACAGGATAAAGTACGCTTCAGTGCAAATATAGGACAGATGAAACGCCGCACGGAGCAAATGATAGACGGCTTCAACGAGCGTATGGAAACCATGCGTGAGTATCACGAAAACGCACCGTTGGGCGGCGGACAGACCGCAGAGGGGAAAATGCAGTTCAACCCGGAGAGCGGAAAACTGGAGAAAACCTACATTACCCCTCTCGGCAACCGATACACCAGCAAGGGACTTGCCGACATGGAGAGTTTCAGATACCGACAGGCGGCTGATATGTCTGTAAACGGACAGTTGCGCCATGCAATGCTGAAACTTGCAGAGCTGCAAGAGAAAAGAGAGGCAAGTGCCAAGAGAGTGCATGAGCAATGGGAAGAAGATACAAAAAAGAATACAGCTCCTCTTGGATTCTTACTTGCAGCAGATACCTATGTTCCTCGTCAGATGAGCGACAAGGAAAACAGTACCTTGGATGTCGCCATTCGTCAAACGGAGGAACTTATCAAAGACCTTGAAGAGCAGAAAGACCGTGAGCAAGGCGTCGATGTTGGCTTTTGGCGTGGTTTCGGTCGTGTGGCAGGAGATTTCCGCACTTGGGATTTCGGCATGAGCGATATGCGTGACGCATTGACCATGATGAACGCCGATGACCTGAAAGGTGAGAATGCCACAGAGGGAGAACGTGAAGCCTACAATGAAATGATGGGCGCACTCTACAACAAAGGACAGGCGGAGCAGATGTATGGCGGGAACGCCGGCTTTTGGAACAGAGCCGGTATGATGACCGGCCACATGCCTGCATTCATGCTTGACTTTGGCATTACAGGCGGTGGATTCAAAGGTATCAATGTTCTTTCCAAAGCCGGAACGAAAGCCGCCACAAAGGTGGTTGGCAAAGAAACGGTAGAGCAAATGGCCAAACAGGGCTTCAAGACATACGTGAAGGACAACGGCGTGAAAGGCTTGGGGCAGTATGCCACCAACTGGACTATCAAGGCTCTCGGAACAACCGCTGATGACCTGCTTCTCCGTGCTCCGCTGATGACCAACACTGTACAGGCTGGGAAAACCACGGCCGACATCATTGACAGGAAACTCGGTGATGTGGTTGTCGATGAGAACGGAAACTATGATTTTTCCAACGACAAGACTTGGGGAAATGCCATTTGGCAAGGAGAAGCCAATGCCATCGTTGAAAACTATTCGGAAATGTTCGGTTCGCACCTTGACCCTGTAGTTACTCTTGGAAATATGAGCAAACTCGCCAATGTGGTGGGTGCAAAGCGTATCGGTGCAGTACTTTCAAAGACTGATGCAGGTGCGTTGGACGGTATCATGGGACAGACACATCAGTTATTCAACAAAATGGGTGTGAGCGACTATTTCGGAGAGGTAACGGAAGAATACTATGGGCAATTGTGGCGCACCATGCTCAATCTCGACGATGCTTATCAGCAGAACCCGGACGGCACACGTACCAATTTGCTTGCGACAGGACAATTCCATGGCGACATTTGGGGCGGCATGGCTCTTTCTATGGGATTGATGGGTGCAGGTAAGGCTACTTTGTCGGGAGTACAGTATGCTTCAATGAAGCACGGAGTAAACAAGGCAGATGCCCGTGCAACAGAATTGCTTGGCAAAGAAATATGGGAGCCGTTAAGGGCGACAATAGACCTTACGACCAACGATGACATTGGAAGTGTGGCAGAGGGTATCGTGAACGACAAGGATTTCTCGGACGATGAGAGAGCCGCAATACTTACCTATATGGAGCGTTCGTTGATGATGAGGGGCTTTAACCTCGGTACTCTCGCACAGAAGCGGGGCGGTGAACAGGACGAGGATGTGCAGTCAATGAATGAAAGCTACATTGACGGTTACAACCTCGCAGACCCACAGGAAATGACCGATGCCAAGAATATGCGTGACTACCAGCGGCAGAGGGTTTCTGCCATAGTGGATGAAAACACGCTTGGCTTTTTGGATATACATCCTATGAATGCATTGGAGGAAATGCGGAACAATGGCCTTTGGGGAGAAAGCGAGTTGGAAACGGTTATTGACTACCTCAATGCCAAACAGGTATATGACGGCATGATTCAGCGTGTGCGTGATGATATAGACGCACGTGTGGAGCAAAGCAACGCAATGGTTGACGCACGCACCAACCGCACCTCCGGCATGATACAGGGGGCTACGATGAAGCAGGACGACCGCCGTGTGTATGTGGTGGGTGGAAACCTTGTGCAGTATGCAGACGGCAGCGGCATTGACAACCGGGCTTCGGACGGCAGTATCATTGTGCGTGATGCGGAAACAGGCGCACTTGAACAGGTGTCGCCCGATGCCGTATTGAACATTGATGAGCCGTTGAACTCGTCCGATGAGAAAATGACAGCGGAGGAGGCTATCATTCAACAGTTCGCACAGGAAGCATCCGACAAGATTGACGGTGTGGTTACATTCAACCCCGGCGATACATACACCATTACAGGAGATGACGCACAGATACAGGTTCAGATTGTAGCCAACGAAGACGGTATTGTGGATAATGGGGACGGCACAGTTAACGTATCGGACGGCGTGAATATCTTCCCGTTGGCAAAAGAAACCATACAGCAACAGGCTGATGCGGCAAACTTGGCACGTGTGGCGCAGTTCGAGCAGCAGAGAACCATTGAGAATGCCGAACGGAAACAGGAAATGCAAGAGGCTGAAAGACCACAATACGCCCTCAATGACATTGTTTCGCTTACCGATGAGAACGGCGTTACCGTCCGTGGCAATATCACAGCAGATGCCGATGCGGACGGCAAGTATGAGGTATTTACCGAAGCTCCTATCAACGGAAAACGTGTGAACCTGTTCACTCGTGATGAACTTGACAATATGCTGTTGGAGCATAACGGAGTGGCATTTGAACATCCTGCCGAAAATGAGAGCAACAATGGTGCGGAAAATATTCCCGAAAATGATAACAATGCCCCTCAAAATATTCCTGCCATGCAGAGAATACCAAAGGATGAGCAGGGAAATCCACTATATGAGCAGGCCGACAGCGACACAGCTTGGGATGCCATTGTGGAGCAGACTGAGGGTGATGAGGATATGGCACAGACCGTAGCCGATGGAATGGTTGCCGACAAGGAAGAAGCCTTGAAGAAGTTGGAGAAAGCCAAATCGAAAGGTGGCAACTCCATTGCCGAAAAGATTGCTTCCGAGAAAGAACGCAAAGCGGCGATTGATGCAGCCAAACAGGATTTGCTCGCTTGGCAGAAGATAGCCGGTACTGCCAACCGTAGAAGAATGGCAGCGGATGCGGAACGCAAACGAATGGCTGATGAAGCTGCCGCCCTACGCAAAGCGGAAGAAGAAAAGCTGCGTGCAGAGCGTGAGGAAGCCGAACGCGTCGAGCGTGAAGCCCTTAACGGAGTTCCCGACATGGTGGATGATACACCGCAGGATGCCCGCGCAAGGGGGTACAGACGTGTGAACGGCCATAAGATTGACAGGCAAGAACCATTGCAGACCGTACAAGGTAAAGAGGTGAACGTGAAGTTCAGCAATGATGTGCTGGCTCCCGGTCATGTGGCCGTGATTGACGCATCGTTGTTGCAACCGAGCCATATCCAAGGTGTGCGTAATCCTCTGCATTTTATTGATGAAGCGCAACCCAAGGAACGAAATGACGAAGCGAGCGTATTGTCTGCACGGAAAATCGCCGGGAACATTCGTCCGGAAGAAATCACATCGAGTATTACCGCTTACACCGGTGCGCCGACCGTAAACGAACGTGGTGAAGTTATACAGGGAAACAACCGCAGTGATGCCTTGCGTCTGATGTGGGAAAGCCATCCGGAACAGGCCGAAGCATATAGGCAATACCTGAAAGACCATGCGGAAGAGTTTGGTTTGCGTGCTGAAGATATTGCTGCCCTACAAAGTCCGGTGCTGGTAAATATGCTTCATGTGGACGATGCTACGGCTATTCCTCTGGGACAATACGTAGCACAGGACACCGAAAGCGGAGGTGTGGAACGAATCAAACCGAAAAATGCCTTACAGCGTATGGGAATCGAAGTACGTTCGTTTGCCAACCTGTTACTCAGAGCCTCGGACGATGAAGTGTCGTTTGCCGGGCTTGTGGATGCCAACGGTGCAAGTGTCCTAAAATGGATGAGCCAAAGAGGTTTCATCAGTCCCACACAATACAAGAGTGCGTTTGATAGCAAGGGTAACTTGACTCCCGAATCCAAGAATGATTTGCGTGGTATCATGTATCAAAGCATTTTCAAGGACGGTAGTACACGGTTGGAGGAAATGTTCAACGTATTGCCGGTAAAAGCACAAAAGGCTATTCTTGCCACTGCTTTTCGTGATTATGATAGTCCGAACAGTGAACGAATGGTAGATGAGATACAGAATTCCGTTCGTGCTTACTATGCTTTGTCCCAAGATAAAATGTTTGTAGAGGCAAAGAACTTCAAGGAAGCACGTACTGCCGTAGAAAGTTGGAAACGCCAGTATCAAATGGATGATGTCACTGGGGAAAGTTATCTCCCTGCTGATAATTTCAGTAACTTTGTCCTGCATTTGGCCGCAATGTATAAAGGTGAAAGCCAAAGCTTCATTCAAAATACATTCGGCAAGATTTATGACCTTATACAAGGCACACAGGAAGAAACTCTGTTCGAACAACCGGACAATACCCCTCGGACGCTCGTACAGGCTATTAAAGAAGCATTAAATTTAGATTACAATGGACAACAACGAAGCAATGTATTGGTTGGCGATACTGCAACAAGCCAACGAGGGCAGCAAGGAAGCAATGGAACTCTTGCGCCAAGAGAACGAGTTGAGAACGGAAATGGGACAACTGATGATACAGGAAGAACTGAAAGCATTGGTGGACAAAGCGAAATAGAATCTTCTTTATCACAAGAAGAAATGCTGTCTTCTGATGATACTGACAATCAACTTAGTGCAAAAATAGCAAGACGTATTGAAGTTCAAGAAGATGATTGGATTGAAAGCGGAAAGTATGGCGATACTTATAAACAGACAATTATTGTTGATGGTACTCATAAAGTTATAAAAGTTGATGCACCTGATACGAAAGGTAATTATATAGGTAGCGCTTATGAGTATGACGGTCAAACATTCGGAGACTTATTGGATGTTCTTAATTATATTGATGCATCTTTGTCTTTAGCCAATGCTGTTGCAGTGGCAGAGAAAGAAACCGATACTACTCCTACGGAGAAACAGAAAGAAGCTGGCAATTATAAGAAAGGTCATGTGCAGGTTGGTACATTCAATATCACCATTGAGAACCCGAAAGGATCCGTTCGTAGTGGAATAGACACAGAGGGCAACAAGTGGGAAACGATCATGCAGAACACCTACGGCTACATTCGTGGCACGGAGGGCGTGGATGGAGACCACATAGACGTGTTCCTCTCTGATGATATTGACGGGTGGAACGGACGCAGGGTGTTCGTGGTGGACCAGTATAATGAGGACGGCAGCTTTGATGAGCATAAGGTAATGCTTGGTTTCAATGAGACTGACGATGCCGAGGCAGCTTACTTCGCGAATTATGACAGCGACTGGGCAAATAATCACAAGACAGTGGTAACTGCCGTAAACATGGAGGATTTCGAGAAATGGATAGATAGTAGCCACCGGAAGACAAAAGCGTTTGCAGAATACAAGTCAGTCAAAAGTGTTGAAGAACAGAGTTCAGGTACACAAGTCGACAGACTTTCTGAAATCAAGTCACGCATTGAAGAACTGCACAAGGAACAAGAAGCCGCACATGTTCAGAGTGATATATTTGAGGAAGCCCGCATTATTTCCGAAATAAACGACCTCTTTGCTGAACAGCGGAAGTTAGAACAAAGCAATTCCAATGAAGAAACGACAACACCGACTGATGCTGCATACACCATTACTCCGGCACAGTACACCACCAAAAGAGGTAAGGTGTTGGATATGCACCTTGTGGAGTTCAATAATGAATTAAGAGATACTGTTCGGAAGCACACCACAATGTTTGCCAAACAACTGAAAGGCTGGTGGGACAAGGAAAAGCAAGGCTTCATGATGCGGAGCAAGGAAGATGCTGAACGCTTGGCAGAATATGCAACCGATGCACAATCACAACCACCTTTGTCTTTGTCTGATTTGTCAGAAGTAAATGACGGCAATGTGCAGTTTTCAGAACCTCAACAACAGAAAGCCACGAAGCAGGAGGAAAAGCAGGAATATACTCCTATATGGCAATACTCTGTTTTTGTTGATAAAGAAACAGGGGAAACTACATTAAGTCGTGATGATGTGAGCGGTCCCATACCTATTGGTGATGCACGTTTTCGTCAGACAACCAACAGTCCAGAGGAAATGTTAGACATTCTTCGCAATCCTCAGAACGGTACGCAAGAAGTTTTGGATGCAGTTGGCATTTCGCTCGAAAATAAAATTAAGACCCGAGAACTTGATCGCAAGGCAAAGGATGAAATTCGTGACAAAAGGACAGATTTCGTTGTTGACAAGGAAATGGATAACAGATATTCTGTTCGTACTTTGATGAAGATGATTGATGCGGAAAAACAGGCTGTGATGGATTTAGGAGAGAAGCGTGGTGGAGACGTTTATCATGAAGGAAATATTATTTTCCTGACTAAAGATAGTGCAGATAAGTTTGCTAATGAAGTCCGAACTCTTATCAACGATATGCGGAGTGAGCAACAACAAGACAATTCGCAGAAAAAGACTGAAGCGAGTGGTAACCGTCTTGTTACTGATGAGCGTTATGCAGAACTTCGTGAGCGTATGCGTAAGAAGTTGCTCGGTCAAATGAATATAGGTATAGACCCTGAGATTCTTGCCATTGGAACAGAGATGGCTGTTTACCATTTGGAGAAAGGTTCACGTAAGTTTGCCGAGTATGCAACGGCCATGATTGCAGACTTGGGCGATGCCATACGCCCTTACCTTAAAGCATTTTACAATGGTGCGAGAGATTTGCCGGAGGTGGCAGAGAACGGACTGGATGCAGACATGACTCCATACGATGAGGTACAACAATTCGATGTGGCGAATTTCGATAAGAAAAGTATTGATGCGCTTGCTACCGCCGAAACCGTAACAAGAGAGACCGAGGTGGAGCAAGAGGCAGAGATTGCACAGGAACGCATCAAAAAAAGTCGCCCTGCACGTAAGAAGAATGAGAAAAAAGCAGTAAATTCACAGCAGTCAAATGAACTGGGCTTGTTTGACGATCTGATTGATAACAATAAAAACAACGAACATGGATTACAGAGAACTGATGCAGAACGCTCCGAAGGATTGTCAGCCAACGGTAATCGACACGGACAAGGATTATCAAGAGGCACTGAAACAGGTAGCGAAAGCGAACAACAAGCAGGTAGAGGAACTGACAACGAAGGAGAAAGAACAAGCGATGCAGTCAATAGGATTGTGCGACCTCGACTTTCAGATGCCATAACTGAGAAGAAGAATACCCATAACAACCATTCGGAACGTGGTAAAGACCACGCTCCGACATCAGTAGATGCCCGTATCGAAGCCAATATCAAGGCTATCGAACTGGCAAAACAGTTGCTTGAAAGCGGCGAACGGGCTACAGAAAAACAGATGCAGACTCTTCGCAAGTTCAGTGGCTGGGGTGGCTTGGGCAAGGCTTTCAACGAAGGTACATCGTATGCTCCTAATCCCATTGCAAAGAAGCTCCGTGAGTTGCTTGGTGAAAAGGCATATCAAGAGGCCGTAATGAGTGCAAATAGTGCCTATTACACTCCGGCATACGTTGTGGATACGCTTTGGGACATTGCCGAACAAATGGGCTTCAATGGTGGAAACATTCTTGAAGGTTCTGCCGGTATCGGCAATATCTTGGGACAGATGCCTACAAACATCAGTGAGCGTAGTGACATCCATGCCATAGAGATTGACGGAACTTCGGGAGGCATCCTCTCGCTCCTCTATCCTGATGCCAAAGTGGAAATACAGGGCTTCGAGCAGACACGCATACCGAATGGCAGCGTGGATTTGGCTATTACCAATGTTCCGTTCGTTACAGGACTCCGTGTGAACGATACCACCGGCGATAAAGACCTGTCGAAGAAATTCCACAACATACATGATTTCTGTATAGCAAAGAATGTGCGCAAACTGCGTGAGGGCGGTTTGGGTATCTTCATCACATCCAACGGCACGCTTGACAACAGCAAGAAGCTCCGTGATTGGATTGTGAACGAGGGAGGTGCAGATTTCGTGGGTGCTTTCCGTATGCACAACAAGACTTTCGGAGGCGCCGGGGTAACCTCCGACATCGTTGTTATCCGCAAGCGTGTGAACGGGCAGAAGTCAGTCCACGCCATTGATGTAAGCGATGTGAGCGGAGAGCGCATGGCAGAATATGACACCGGGGAAACACGCAAGGTCAAAGGCAAGGAAACGCCGGTCATCAAACAGCTTTCGATGGACTACAACCGCTATTTCATTGAACACCCTGAAAACATGGCAGGTGAAATGCATTTTGCATTTGAGAAAGGTGACACTTTCCGCCCGACAAGCAAAGGCTTATACCCTAAACAGGATAAGAAGCAGGAAGAAATGTTGGCTGAATTTGTCCGCTCGTTCCGTGCGGAGGAATTTGGCGAGCGTAACACAGAAGTTATCACTGATGCAATGCCCGGCAAGAAGATTGGCGAAGTGTTTGTTAAAGACGGAAAGCTGTACATCAACTCGACAGCAAGCGCACAACCCCTCGAAGTAAATGCTAATAAGGTAAAGGGGCATACGAAAGTGGAATGTTTCGAGGCGTACACCGCTATCAAGAAAGCCCTTGCAGAAGTCCTTTCCTATCAGACCGAGAATGAAAGCGATGAGGGGCTGAAACCCTTGCTTGACAAACTCAACAAGGCATACGATGATTTTGTCAGCACATACGGACACTTCAACAAGAACACCGCCATTGCGTTTCTCCGCAATGATGTGGACTATGCCAATGTATTCGCTCTTGAAAAGTTTGAGGAAACGGCAGATGAAAAAGGAAACCGGATACAGAAATTTGAAAAGACCGATGTATTCAGCAAACGTGTCGTTGAAAAAGATAAAGAACCCACCCCGGCCAATGTCAAGGACGGTATCATTGCAAGTATCTTCAAATTCGGTCGTGTGGACATACCATATATCGCCGAACAACTTGGCACAGGCATCGAAGATGTGAAGAAAGAAATCATCGAGAGCGGCTACGGTTTCGAGGACCCAGTAAGCCGACAGATGGAAGCATCGTATCAGTATTTGAGTGGAAATATCCGTGAAAAACTGCGTCAGGCAGAGGAAAACAACGAGAATGGAGAATTTGACCGCAACATCAAGGCATTGCAGGAAGTCATGCCAATGGAAATCCCCGCACATCTGATAGACTTTACCCTCGGCAGTTCTTGGATTGACCCGAAATTGTATGAAGATTTCGTAAAGGAACGAACGGAGGTAAATGTCCGGTTTACAGCAGTAGGCGGTACTTGGTTTATGAAAGAACCATACTTTACCAACTACGAAAAGAACCGTGCCATGGGCGTGACCAGTGAAATGCTCGGCAGAACCATTATGGGGCACACTCTCATAGAAGCTGCCATTCAGAACAGAAGCATTACAGTTTCCACCACCAAGAAACATTATGACGGCACAACAGAAACAATAACCGACAAGGAGGCTACACAAGCTTGTGCTGCCAAGATTGATGAAATCCGTCAGGACTTCAAGGACTGGGCAAGGCAGAAGATGCAGAGCGACCCGGAAATGTCGGAACGTATGGAACGTATCTATAACGATATGTTCAACAACTTTGTGCCTATGAGCATACCGGACGAGTTTGTGCCGGAGTATTTTGGAGGTGCTTCACATAAATTCAAGATGCGTCCTCATCAAGGCAGAGCCATCGTGAGAGGCACACAGCAACCGTTGTTGCTTGCCCATGAGGTAGGAACAGGAAAAACCTTTACCCTTATTTCCACAGCAATGGAAATGCGCCGTTTAGGTACTGCCCGCAAACCGATGATTGTTATACAGAATGCCACGGTAGGTCAATTTGTTGCAAGTGCAAAGGAACTGTACCCGAATGCCAAGATACTGACACTCGAAGAGGCAGACCGTAGCGCAGATGGTAGAAAGAACTTCTATGCCAAGATACGCTACAACGACTGGGACATGATTGTCGTTCCGCAATCAACCTTTGAATTTATTCCCGACAGCGAGGAAAGGGAAATGGCTTTCGTGCAGGACAAGATTGAGGAGAAGATGCTCATTCTTGAACAGATGAAAGAGGAAGACCCGGACGGAAAGAACATGATTACCCGGCAAGCCGAACGTGAAATCGAATTGTTGGAGGAACAGCTTGCCGGACTTGCAGACAATGCTTCAAAGAAACGCACCGCCAACGATGAGAAAAAACGTGCCGTAGCCTTGCAGAATGCAGAAGTCAAGGCAATGGAAATGCTTGACCGCCGTACTGACGATGTGGAGAACTTTGACGACATGGGCATTGATGCCCTGCTTGTGGATGAAGCCCACGAATACAAGCACCTTGGATTTGCCACTGCCATGCAGCGTGGAGTGAAAGGTGTGGACCCGTCATACAGCAAAAAATCACAAGGCGTATTCTTGAAAACACAGGCTGTTTTAGAAAAGAACAACGGACGAAACGTAATCTTTGCCACAGGTACGCCTATCAGCAATACCGCTGCAGAGATTTGGACGTTCATGCGCTATCTCATGCCTGCCGATACAATGAAAGAATACGGTATCTATTACTTTGATGACTTTGTACGCAACTTCGGTAACATTCAGCAAATGTTGGAATTCACCACAAGCGGAAAGTTCAAGGAGAACAATCGCTTTGCCGGATACGTGAACCTGCCCGAACTGGTGCGTATATGGTCTGGAGTGTCCGATACTGTCCTTACCAAAGAAGCCGGTGGCGTAAAGGACAAAATACCTGAAATGGAGGGAGGAAAGGCACAAGACCTCTATCTGCCACAGACACGTGCATTGCGTAGTATCATGAAGTTCGTAAAGAGCGAACTTGAACATTATGAGCAGATGAGCGGCAAAGAGAAGAAAGAGAACAGTCATATTCCGCTCACGATGTATGGTATTGCCAAAGCTGCTGCCGTGGATGCCCGATTGGTGCAGTCAGATGCAGAGGACGACCAAAACAGCAAGACCAATGAAGCCGTGCGCCAAACTTTGCGCTCACTGAAAGAAACAGCCGACTACAAAGGTACGGTTGCCATTTTTGCCGACAATTATCAAAATAAGCAGAGCGGATTCAATCTTTATGATGACATCAGAAATAAACTGATTGCAGAGGGTGTTCCTGCTGATGAGATTGTAGTAATGAGGTCGGGAATGACCGTCAAGAAGAAACTTGAAATCTTTGAAAAGGTAAATCGTGGTGAAGTTCGCGTGATTCTCGGTTCTACCTTTACGCTCGGTACGGGCGTGAACATTCAGGAACGACTGCACACGCTGATACATTTGGATGCACCCAACCGTCCTATGGACTATACCCAGCGCAACGGACGCATTTTGCGACAGGGAAATTTGCATAAGGACATGAACAAGCCTGTACGCATCTTGCGTTTCGGAGTTGAGGACAGTTTGGATGTTACCGCCTACCAACGATTGAAAACAAAGGGAGCGATTGCCGACAGTATCATGAACGGCAAGCAGATGATGAACAACAGCATGACCAACCGTGTGCTTGAAGAGGAAGAAGATGTGTTTGGCGATACCGTTGCGCAGCTCTCCGGCAGTGAGTATGCCATGCTGAAAAACAATGCGGAAAAGAACGTGCGTAAATATGCAAGCCGCAAAAAGCAATGGGAAACAGACCAAACCTATATCCATAATGCCAAGCCAAGACTGAAAGCCTTTATCAAGGATGCGGAAAAGCGCATTGAGGACAACGGCAGGTGCTTGGAGGCTGTACGCTCGTCATTCCCCGATGGACAATTCAAGGAGATTGTAACCGGGAAACATCGCTTTACTTCTGTTGATACAATGGATGATTTTTTCAAGGAACACAACAAGAGTGTCCTTGCCGAAATGAAGCAGATGAAAGACGGTGAGATTTCAGGAGAACAGAAACGGGAACTGATTATACAGATAGGCGATTTTTCATTTGTGGTCACAACAAAACTGGCAAGGAAAACCATGAGTGACGGTGCAACACTTTTCAATGATGTTGAGCGTAGAATGACCTACTCTTGTCTTGAACTCGGCATTGAAGATGTGCCGGTACGCCAAAACCTGCTTCGCAATGCCGTTGAGGATATTACAGACAATGTGATTACAGGAAAGGATTTTGCCGAGATATTGAGTGCCGGAGAGCGAAGCAAAAAACATAATGAAGCCGAATTGAAAGAACTCCTGTCAAGAGAGGGCAAGCCATTCGAGTATGAAGAAGAATTGGCACAGGCGAAAGCACAGTTAGAGGAATATGCCGAACTGATGAAGAAAGAGTTGGAGGAAAAGGAAGCCAAATACGCTGAAATGGATGCAAGCGTGGAAACGGCAAATAATATTTCCGCCTCGGAAGAAGATGATGAATTAAAACGCGAAGGTGGTGGTGCCTACACCGATGATGAAGTCAGTTATGAGAATGACCCAGTAGCAAAACTGCTCGGTCAGTCAAGAAGAACGGCAAAGCAACGGAGGGAATTTGCACAGCGCGAACGCCAAAGAATGGCAGAACGTGTGGAAATCCTTGCCGAGAAGCTGCATCTTGACAATGTGGAGATTGTTACTGATGCTTCCGTCTTGGATGGAAAGAAACAGCGTGCAAAAGGCTTCTATTCGAAGAGTACAGGGAAGATAACCATTGTCATTCCCAACCATACAAGTGCGTTTGATGTTGAGCAGACGCTGCTACATGAGGCTGTGGCGCACTATGGTTTGCGCCAGTTGTTCGGAGAACATTTTGACACATTCCTTGATAATGTATTCAACAATGCCGATGAGAACATACGCAAACGCATTGTAGATATGGCTGCAAAAAACGGTTGGAATTTCCGAAAGGCTACCGAAGAATATCTTGCTTCGCTTGCCGAACAAACAGAATTTGAAAACATCAATGCAAGCTGGTGGCGGCAGATAAAGGATTTCTTCCTGAATATGCTCCATAAGATAGGCTTCGATGATTTCAGAGGGGTTACTCTGACAGACAACGAACTGCGCTACATATTGTGGAGAAGCTATGAGAACCTTGCCGAGCCGGGCAGATACAGGAGCATCTTGGGTGAAGCTGCTGATGTGGCAAAACAATACGAGTTGGGGGTTGGTAACTATTCGGATACCAACCGCAACCCGAATTTTGCAGCAGATAGCAATGATGAGCTCTATCGTGACGGCAGCCCCGAAATGCACGAAAGAGAGTTGGCACGAGACCGCTACGAAAGACGTGTTAAGACAGGAATGTTCCAATCACAGGAAGCATTGCAGGATAGTATGCTCGGACTTAAAGAAGCTATGCAGGCTATCCTTGGCCAAGGAACAAACATTGAGGATGTGGACGGATTTGAAAACGCATACTTGGGCGAAAATCGTCTGTCGAGCGTGAACAAAGCCGAAGCCGATGCATTTGCACACACCCTGTTCAAGCCCATGCTTGATGAAGTTGCCAAACTCGCCCGGACTGAGGCAGAGCGTGAGGAATTGACCGATTACATGATGGCGAAACACGGACTTGAACGCAATACATATATGCGTAATGAAGCAATCAATAATGGGGCAACCAATGCAGACCAAACCGACTATGCCGGACTTACAGCCCTTACAGGTATGGATAATGTTACCGATGCTGAAACGGAAGCACAGATAATGGTTAACGATTACGAACAGGCACATGACACTGCCGACCTTTGGAAAAAAGTCAATGCTGTGAGCAAAGCAATACTTTCAAAGTCATACGAATGTGGCATGATGAGCAAAGCGACCTTTGACAAGATTTCAGATATGTATGATTTTTATATTCCGTTACGTGGTTTTGATGAAAAGACCAGTACTGAAGCATACGCATATCTGACGCACAAGCAAAGTGCATTCAATGCTCCTATCAAGAAAGCGGAAGGACGAAGGTCGAAAGCGGATGACCCTTTTGCCAACCTGCAATCAATGGCAGAAGGTGCTATCATGCAGGGCAACCGGAACAAATTGGTAAAACAGCGTTTCCTTAATTGCTGAATTCAACTTGCAAATGCAACAGAATTCTGATTAATAATTTGTTTA
>ENA-OWPL01001048-OWPL01001048.1-human-gut-metagenome-genome-assembly--contig:-NODE-1048-length-17056-cov-8.056526_pt1 | contig 17056 bp, 14 predicted proteins | sample MGYA00248263_ERZ651844 | MGnify/ENA primary metagenome ERZ651844 (study PRJEB26924, sample SAMEA4378256) | human gut metagenome | biome: human gut; feature: human-associated habitat; material: faeces...
CCATCGTCAGTGCCGCTGTCATTGATGATGTCATCGGCATCGTGGTGCTCACCTGTGTGCTGGGTGCCAGCGGCGGCGCGGACACCAGCCTCGTGGAGGTGCTGATGGACACCATCCTCTTCTTCGCGGCCGCCATCGTCATCGGCCTCATCATCCACAAAGCCATGCTCTGGCTGGACCATCGCAACCCCCACACCCAGCGCATCACCATCGTCAGCCTCGCCTTCTGCTTTGCGATGGCCTACATCGCCGAGCAGTATTTCGGCATCGCCGACATCACGGGCGCTTACATCGCGGGCATCGTGCTCTGCTCCCTTGAGGATGCATCCTACATCGAGCGCCGGGTGGACATCAGCAGCTATACCCTCTTCTCCCCCGTCTTCTTCGCCAGCATCGGCCTGAAGACCGACATCAGCGGCCTGACGCCCACCATCCTGCTTTTCAGTGCCTGCTTCGTGATCGTCGCCCTGCTCACCAAGATCATCGGCTGCGGTCTGGCTGCGAAGCTCTGCCGGTTCAGCTGGTCGGACTCTCTCAAGGTGGGCGTCGGCATGATGACCCGCGGCGAGGTGGCCCTCATCGTGGCCCAGAAGGGTCTCGGGGCCGGTGTGGTGGACTCCGTCTACTTCACCGCCGTCATCCTGCTCATCGTCGTGTCCTCTATCGTGACGCCGCTGGCACTGAAGGGGCTGTTTGCGGAGGGTTGAGCTTCATCCGGAAGCTTTCCCTCTCTTCCCTCAAGGCAAGGTCGTCCTCTGTCCAACCTCTCAGTCTGCTTCGCAGACAGCTCCCCTTGTAGGGGAGCCTCTGGCGAAGAGGGAAAGCTTTGCGGTATGCCAAAGCCTCCCCTCGGTAGGGGAGGTGGCACGCCGCAGGCGTGACGGAGAGGTTTTCACCAAAACGCCCCCTCTTCCGACTGGAAGAGGGGGCTTTCTGTTTATCTTACTGATTTTCTTCTAAAACTCAAACGACCTGAATGCGGCCTGCGCCGTACGGATTCTCATAGTTCAGCAGGTAGCCCGGATAGCTTGCCAGCGGGCTGTTGGCACTGCCCAGAACAGGCATATCGTTCACAGCGTCGAAGATCATGGCGTAAGTGGACATGACGAGGTAGTCCTCAGAGACATAGTCCTTGATGAGCTCTGCGCCGTCGAACATGGCGAAGCCATCGCCCAGATTGCGCAGGGTGTAGTTCATGCCGGCCAGCGCATAGGTGCGGTTCAGGTCCAGCGGCTCGTAAGTGCCGGTTTTCTTGTTGTAGATGCGCACGTTCTGGACACGGGGCGTGCCGGTGGCGCTGCCCATCCAGACATTCTTGTCGTCGATGAGGACGGTGTTGGGGATGTCGGTGTGGATCCCGTAGGTCGCACCGGCAACATGCAGGAAACCGCCGTTCTCCTTGCCCTCCGGGCCGACGAAGCGGGCGCCGAACTCCAGAGCATCCTGGATCTGCTTGCCGGTAACAGACATCAGGCAGGCCACGTTGCCGAAGGGGCTGACCTGCTTGCAGGTCTTGAAGGTCCACTTGCCGGCGTCCACATCGGTGCGGATGCCGCCGCCGTTCATCATAGCGATGTCGCAGTCCAGCTGCTCGACCTCATTGAAGTAAGTATAGATGCCGTCGGCCACGAAGTCGCCGAGGTTGGTCTCGCCCATACGGATGCGGCGCTTGCCGGTAGCGGGGTCGTTGATGTAGAATTTGATGTCCGTGGTGGCGATCTGCTCGCCCAGCATAGCGTCCACATCGTTGATCCAGGCTTCTGCGGTAGCGGCCACAGCGGCGTCGGAGACATCAGCGGTGGAGACGAGCTCGGTGGTGATCGCGCCGTCCTCGGCGATGGTCATCTTACCGACGTTTGCCAGATAAGAGCCGGTCTGGGTCAGGGTGACAGCCTTGCCGGCTGCATCGTAGACCTGCTTGTTCTCCATGACGGTGTGAGAGTGGCCGTCGATGAAAGCGTCAAAGCCGGTGGTGTTGGCAATGACTTCCTCACTGGTCCAGGGAGAGGAGGACGGGTCAACGCCCAGATGGCCCAGACCGATGATGATGTCTGCGCCCAGGGTCTTGGCCTTGTCGATGGCCTTCTGCACGGCGTCGTACAGTTTCCTTCCGTCGTCACCGCCCAGGATGTCGTAGATGTACTTGGTCTGCTTGGCGTTCATGAAGTAAGCAGGAGTGGACTTTGTGAAGGACTCGGGGGTCGTGATGCCCACGAATGCGATCCACTTGCCGCCTGCGGGGAACAGTTTGACAGCGGGCAGGACGCGCAGACCGGTGCGCAGGTCCACCCAGTTGCAGGAGACATAGGGGAAGTCCGCTTCCTTGATGATGGCCTTTGCGCGGGCCATGCCGTAGTCGAACTCGTGGTTGCCCAGAGTAGCGATGTCGTAGCCAGCCTCGTTCATCAGCTCGATGATGGTAGCGCCGTCGTCCATGGAGCCGTAGGCAGTACCCTGAATGTGGTCGCCTGCGTCCACCAGCAGGACGGGCTTGCCCTCATCCACATAGCCCTGCTTCATGGCAGCGATAGCGGCATAGGTCAGTTTGGGAGACTTGTTGTCGATGTAGGTGTGGACATCGTTGGTGTACAGAATGGTGACAGCGGCATCCTTGCCCGTCAGGAAACCGGCCGAAGCCTGAGGAACGGCAGCAGCCATGGCGGAGGCAGCGGCGGTGACACCGGCAGCCTTCAGGAAATTGCGGCGAGAAATAAAGTGTTTCACAAAAAGGACCTCCTTTATGTTCCAGACCAATTTTTACGGCACAGTCTCTCTTCCGCTGTGCCGCATTCTTTGTTTTAAGCTTACCACAGAACCGCCGAAAGAGCAAGCACAAAGATGGTCATTCTGCATAATAGTTTTCTTTATGAGTATGACTTTTTATGAAATCTCGCGCAAATCAGCACAAAAGGCCGGGTGCTGTTTCCTGCCTCAGGCATACAGCACCCGGCCTTTTGTTTTGGGCGGTATCGTTCCGTTGCGAATATCGTCTTGTCAGATAGCGTTATACTGGCGCAGGAACTTCTCGAGGTCGGTGCCTTCGATCTTCTTCAGCGCCTCCTTCAGGGCGATGCGGCCCATAAGGGGCAGTTCCATGTCCGTGAGCTTCCGGCCGTCCCGCAGCTTCACCGAGGCATCCACCAGCGCCCGGACGTCATAGGTGCTGCCCCAGACCTCCGGCACGCCCCGGTCAATGTTCAGCAGCCGGTACACGGCCTCCATGCCGGTGCGCATGGAGTATTCAGTGGTGAAGATGGTGTCCCGGCCGGTCTCGGCGAACTGACCGAGGAAGGCAAAGTTCACCGCATCCTTCGGCACGATGTCGGGGCGGTCGCCCTTCGCGCGGGGCATGAAGAAGGCGTCGATATAGGGCATCATGACCGGCACGGTGTTGGCGCTGTGCTCGGCAAGCTCTGCGATGTCCTCCACCGGCACGCCCAGATGGTAGAGCCACTCCATGCAGATCTCCCGGCCGGTGCAGTCCCGCATGGGCTTTTTGACGTAATCGCCGGGCTTATCGCTGAACAGGCCGTACACCCAGACGCAGAGCTGGTCTTTGGGCTGTGCCCGGAACTGCTGCTGCCGGTTCAGGGTCCAGCTCATGAGCCACTTAGAGTCCTTCACTGTGACGATGCCGCCGGTGACGGTGCGGCCGCTGAAGGGGTCCCGCTTGCAGATCTTCTGGATATACCGGGGGATCTTCTCATCCAGCGTCGTGATGGTGGCGCTTTCCCAGTTGGTCAGCTCCGGCTGGCTGCAGAACTTTTCCGGGTGGCCGAAGGAGTCGTCCAGCGCGGCGATGCGCTTCCAGAGGTCCCAGCCGTTGCCCGGCTTGATGGTGGGGTCGAAGCCCGTGGCCTTGTTCTGTGCGCCGACGGTGCAGCTCTCCACGCAGCCGCCGTTGGTGATAAAGAGCAGGTCGTCCTCGGTGAGGTCGATGGTCTCCACCGCGCCCTTGTGGTCTACCGTGATGCCCGCCGCCTGCTTTTTGCCCGGCTCGAGGCTGAACTGGACGTCCACGACCTTTGTGTCGTAGTAGAACTGGACGCCGTGGTCTTTCAGGTAGGTGACCATGGGCAGGATGATGGACTCGTACTGGTTATACCGGGTGAAGCGGAGGGCCGTGAAGTCGGGCAGACCGCCGATGTGGTGGATATACCGCTTGAGGTAGAGCTTCATCTCCAGGGCGCTGTGCCAGTTCTCGAAAGCGAACATCGTCCGCCAGTAGAGCCAGAAGTTGGAGTTGAGCACCTCATCGTCAAAAAAGTCGGTGATCTTTTTGTCCTCAAGCTGCTCGTCGGGGGTGAAGAACAGCTTCATGATCTCCATGGCGCCCTTATCCGACAGGCCGAACTTGCCGTCGGTGTGGGCGTCCTCGCCCCGGTTCACGGTAGCGCGGCAGAGGGAATAGTTGGGGTCGGCCTTGTTCAGCCAGTAATACTCGTCCAGCACACTGGCTCTCTCCGTTTCCAGCGAAGGGATGGAGCGGAGCAGATCCCACATGACCTCGAAGTGGTTGTCCATCTCACGGCCGCCCCGCATCACATAGCCGACGTCGTACTTGTAGCCGTCGCAGGCACCGCCGGGCAGGGGGTCTTTTTCAAAAACGTGTACCCTCTCCCCCTTCATCTGACCATCCCGCACCAGATAGCAGGCTGCCGTCAGGGCCGCCAGGCCGCTGCCGATGATATAAGCCGATTTGCGATCCACGCCTTCGGGCTTGCGGGGCCTCGCAAAGGCTTCGTAATTGCCGCTGGAATAATACATAGACGTGACCTCCATTTTGTTTTGTACCGGCAGCACGTTCGGCCCCGGTTTGTTTGATTCTGGCATCAGTATACCCCGCCGCTTCCCGCCCTACAACAAGCAAAACCGCCCAACTGCCGCAATTTTTTGCAAATGGGCAGGTTTGCATAAAAAAATCCGCCCCCGGCGTACCGGAGACGGATAAAAAGTTTTATGATGACTCAGAATGTCAGCCGCATCTGATGCCAGACGACATCGCCGTGGGTGGAGACGGAAACGCCCTCATCCACGAAGCCGAACTGCGCATAAAAGCCGATGAGCCGTTCCTTGCAGGTGAGCACGATGCCCTTGCGCCCGGCGGCTTTCGCGTCGGCGCAAACCTGACGCAGAACACGGGAAGCACAGCCTTCGTGCCGATGGGCCGGGGCGGTGACGACGCTGAATATCATCTGCCACGCACCCTTCGGCGTGTGAAGATGGGGGTCATCGTACATCTCATCGGTGAGGTCGGGCATATCGGTGACGAAGCCATTGACGAAAGCTTTCACCTCGCCGCCCTCGTCCAGCAGCCAGAAACAGTCCGGGTAGACAGCCACACGCCCGGCGATGCTCTGCCGGGATGCCCCCTCTGCGGGCGGGTAGGACGCAGCTTCGATGTCAGCCAGTGTGTCCACGTCAGCGGGCAGTGCATGACGGATGCTCATACTCTCCCCTCCTCAGGCTTTGGCGGCGGGAGCCACTTCAAAGTCGATCTTGCCCAGGTTGACGTCGGCGCGGACGATGGTAATCATCATCTTGTCGCCGAGGCTCCAGGTCTTGCCGGAAGCGGGGTCGGTCAGGCGGACGCCCTCGGTCAGGCTGGTGCCGGAGGGAGTCAGGCTGGAGGCAGGCACGAAGCCCTCCACGCCGTTGTCCAGCTCGATGAAGAGGCCGCGCTGGGTCACGCCGGAGATGGTACCCTCGTAGCACTCGCCCAGATGGCGGCGGGCATACTCGGCCTTGTAGCAGTCCTCGGCCTTGCGCTCGATCTGCACCGCGATGACCTCGCGCTCGCTGGACTGCTTGGAGGCCTGGATCGCAAAATCGGTGTAGCGGATGGCCATGGTCTCCTTGTCGGTGCCGCTGATCAGATCGGTCATGATGCGGTGGATGGCCAGATCCGGGTAGCGGCGGATGGGGCTCGTGAAGTGGGCATAGTCCTTCAGCACCAGACCATAGTGGCCCTTGGGCTTTTCTTCGTAGCAGGCCTTGGACATGCAGCGGAGCATGCCGGTATTGACGATCTGTTCAAATGCCGTGCCGCGCACCCCTTCCAGAATGGCGCTCAGCTCCTTGGGCGTGGGCACCTCCTTGGCAAAGTGGTCGTTGATGCCGCAGGCCTGCAGCAGTGCATGCAGGCGCTCCAGCTTTTCGCCGTTGGGCTCCTCGTGGACACGGTAGACGAAGGGGATCTGCTTGACGCGGGCAAAGTGGGCCGCGCACTGGTTGGCCAGCAGCATGAACTCCTCGATCATGGCCTCGCTCTCGCCGGAGGTGCGCTTCTTGACGTCGATGCAGTGGCCGTCCTCGTCGAGGATGAGCTTCACTTCCCCGCTCTCGAAGTCGATGCAGCCGCGCTCGGTGCGCAGGCGGGCACGGTGAGCGTACAGTTCCTTCATGGCGGGCAGCTGGTCGGCCACCTCGGCGTACTTGGCCTGGATCTCGGCATCGGCCGTTCCGGCCAGCAGGGCATTGATCTCTGCGTAGACGCCCTTGACCCGGCTGCAGATGACCGACTTCACGAAGCGGTAATCGGTCAGGTTGCCGTCCTTGTCCAGCCGCATCAGGCAGGAGAAGGCCAGGCGCAGCTCCTTCTCGTTCAGGGAACAGATGCCGTTGGACAGACTCTTGGGCAGCATAGGCACGACCTGGTCAGCATAATAGACGGAAGTGGCGCGGTTGAACGCCTCTTCGTTCAGCTCAGAACCGGGCTTGACGTAGTTGGAGACGTCCGCAATGTGGACGCCCAGCTCAAAGCCGCCCTCCGGAGTGCGGGTCAGGCTGATGGCATCGTCGATGTCCTTGGTCTCGGCGCTGTCGATGGTGAAGATGGGCAGAGCGCGCAGGTCCATGCGGCCCTTGCAGTCCTCTTCCGAAACGGTCATGCCCTCAAACTTCTTGGCTTCCTCGCGGACTTTGTCCGGGAAGCGGGTGTGGATATCGCGGGCGTAGAGCAACGCCTTGGCGCAGCGCTTGGCTTCATCCGAGCTGCCGAACCGCATGGCCACGCCGACGCGGTGGTCTTCCTGGCGGCTGCCGCGCATCAGGATCTCGACCGCCACCTTGTCGCCGTCTTTAGCGCCGCCTTCGCAGTTCCGCATCAGCTGCATGGAGATGGCCGGGCAGTCGTCCGGCACGAACTTCAGACGGCCCTCGATCCGGCGGGCCGTGCCCACCAGGTCGTTCTTCTCGGTGAGCACCGCGAGGATGGCACCCTCGTCGCTGCCCTCCACACGGGGATGCTCGAACTTCTCGACGAGGACCTCGTCGCCGGGCATCGCGCCGCGGGTGAAGCGGCCAGGGATGAAGATATCGCTGGTCTCATCTTCCAGCATGACAAAGGCAAAGTTCTTGCCCAGTTTGACTACTTTGCACAGCAGGGCCTTCTCGGCGCGGCCGGAGCGCACGGTGAAGAACACGCCCGAACGCTGGCAGACCACGGCCTCATGCACCAGAGCATCCAGCGCTTCCATCACCTTGCGGTCTGCCCCGCGGTCGCCGCCGAAGCGGGCCTTCAGGTCCTTGACGGTGCAGGGCTGGTTCTGGATGGCATGCTCGATCTTATCGCGTAATGACATAGATTTTACTCCTTAACAACATTCTCAAAATTCTCCAGCGGAATCCTGAGTTTCCCACCTTCTGCCGGAGGCATCCGCACCCGGCAGTGTTTGCCCATCGGGCTTTTCTCATCCGATGCAGACCCACCCGGCCTGTCAGAGGCTCCCCTCAGAAGAAGAGTTGTCCGCAGCGCAGACAGAGAAATTTCAGACAGAAAAACAGCCCCGCCTTACACGGGGCTGTGCGCGGGTCCTCAAGCCAGACGGCTGGCGAACACACAGGCCAGGACGGCCACCACGAAGAAGACGACACCGGCGATGCGGGTCACCTTGGCCAGCATCTGGTCGGCAGGGGTCAGCCGTGCGTTGTTTGCGCCGTATGCGCCGCCGTTGATCGCACCGGACAGGCCCTGACCGTGGGTGTGCTGCATCAGGGTAAGGACGATGATGACGACCGAGGCAGCAAGCAGGATGGCGCCGCCGACGATTTCAATAGCAGACATGGATGGAACGCTCCTTTTATTGTAAATTTGATTGAGACTGCATACAAATACAAGAATATGATAGCATACAACCGCGCAAATTGCAAGATGGACTCTGCCTCATCGGGCCAAATTTTCCAGCATTTCGGCCAGAGCGGCAAAGACTGCGGCGCTGGAATGGGCGGGTTCTGTCTGGGCGTCCTGCAGGACCACGATGGTATACCGGGGCTGTTCCGCCGGAAAAACGCCCGCAAACCAGCTGTTTTTCAGCTCTTCACCCGCCCGGAACTGGCCGGTCTGGGCCGTCCCGGTCTTCCCGGCGGCGGTGGTCTCCGGCAGGGCCGCCTCGCGGCCGGTGCCGTTTGCCACCACGCCCGCCAGCAGACCGCGCAGCGTTTGCGCTGTCTGTTCCGAGATGACCGGCTCCGCCCTCCGGTGGGCCAGCGTTTCCAGCGGCTCCCCAGTCACCTCGTCCAGCGTGTTCCGCAAAAAGAGCGGCATCCGCCAGGTGCCGGTGACCAGCGCGTTCAGCATCCCGGCCACCTGCACCGGCGTTGCCAGCAGCTCCCCCTGCCCGAAGCAGAAATTTGCATAGGCCCCGGACGAGGTCAGGGCTTCCGCCGTTGGCAGGATGCCCGCCGCCGTGCGGAAGCGGTCCGTCAGTTCCGCGGCCTGCCCAAAGCCCACCTGCTCAGCCAACGCACGGACCTGCTCGGCCCCCAGCACCTGCCCCAGCCGGATAAAATATCCGTTGCAGCTCTTTTCCAGTGCGGCGGCAAGGTCTACCTCCCCATGCGGGATGCCGCCCGCACAGCGGAACACCTGCCCGTCCACCTCGCACCAGCCGGGGCAGGTGTAGACCAGACCGGTCTCCCCCGCTTCCAGCGCGGCGGCGGCCAGCACCGGCTTGAACACCGACCCCACCGCGTAGCTCTGGAAGGCCCGGTTCAGCATCGGGCTGTCCGCCGCATTCAGGCTGGCAGCCGGGTCTGCCGGGTCGTACCCCGGCACACTGACGCAGGCGCGGACTTCGGCGTTTGCGGCATCCAGCACCACGATGCAGCCGGTGGTCATCATCCGGCCCGCAACGGCTTCCGCCGCCCGCTGGACCGACCGGGAAAGGGTCAGCTGGACCCCCACGGCCCCGCTGTCGGCGTGGGTCTGTTCCGGCTCGCTCCGCAGACGCCCCTGCGCATTGACAAAGCAGGTCAGGGTGTCACCCTCCCCGGTGCCGGAAAGCGCCGCATCAAACGCGGCTTCCAGCCCGGCGGCTCCCCTGCCGTCGCCGTCCACATACCCGATGAGCTGCACAGCCAGCGGCGCGGCCGCATAGCGCACGGCCACCGGCCAGCAGGAAATGCCCAGCGGCGAAACATCGCGGTCCACCGTGAGCAGGAACGGAGAGACTGCGTTTCGTTTCTGGTACAGCAGCGCCTGCCCGGCCGCATCGGTACAGGAAAAGAGCCGGGTATAGTTTCCCCCGCCGGGCACACAGAGCGCTGTCCACTTTGTGCCAAAGCCCGTCAGAAGATGGCCCTCGCAGTCGTAAAAATTGCCCCGCCGTGCCGGGAGTGCCAGCGTTACCACGCTCTGCGCCGCCGCGCGGGCTGCATAGTCCGCGTGGGAGCACAGCCAGTACAACCGGCAGACCACCGCCGCAAAACACCCCACCAGCAGCGCATACAGCGCCAGCACCCGCCGTCCGGACATGAAAACGCCCCCTTTGGCCTTTTGAAACAGTGTGGGCCAGACAGGGGGCGTTGATGCGGTCATTCGCAGATCTTTTTCACGAGCTCTGCCGCGCGGGCAGCGTCCTCGGCGGTAGCCGTTTCCGCATAGCGGGCGCGGAGGTAAATTTCGCGCAGTTCGGCTTCGGCAGCGTAGTCCATGCCGGAGGCACGGCCCATGATGTCCAGGCTGGTATCTCCGCGCAGGATGGTCAGGCCGTGGGCCTCGCAGTAGTCGAGATAGGCCCGGTATTCCCGCCGGACACGGGCGTTCGGGCTAAGGAAGAGCCCCGGCCACCGACGGCGGGTGCGCAGGGAGGTCCGGCGTTTCGTCATCGGGGCAGCACCGGTCAGTTCCGCCGCGCGGCCCCGGCGCAGGATGTGCCGCACCGCTAAAACCAGCAGCACCGCCGCAAAGAGCACCGCCACTCCGGCCAGCACCCGTGGGCCGTCCATCAGCAGGCCGCTCTCCTCGCCGATGGCGTCCCGGACATCGCCCGCTCTGGATTCATACAAATCGCCCATTGCGACCTGCCGGTTTGCGAACAAGGCCAGCACCCACGCAATGGCATACCACAGCTTTTGGAACACCACGACGATGCCGTAGGCCACCACATTGTTCAGCACCAGTTGCAACACCGGCACCAGCAGCTTGAAATACACCGCTGCGGCCAGAGCTTTCACCCCGTTCATCACGGCGCTGCGGCTGAGCAGAAAGGCCGCGCCGCTCAGCGCCGCCAGAAGCCCGCCGGATATCAGCAGGTAGGATGGCGCACTATACACCTCCGGGTCCTGCCGGGTCGTCCGAGTAAACCAGACCAGCGCAAGCGCCGCCGTGATCGCCATGGGCAAGGCTGTGGTCAGCACCGCGTCTGCGTTCCACAGCAGCATCGCCGCACCGAACAGCGGCCAGATGCGCAGCAGCCAGCGGAACCGCTCCCCCTGCTGCACTGCAGAAAGGCCGAACTCTTCCCGCACCGCCAGCAGCGTCACATAGCACACCGCCGGGAGATAGACGAGCTGATCCGCCCGTGCAGGCAGAAACGGCAGCGCCGCCGCACTGGCCAGCGCCAGCACGGTGCGCAGGGAGGGATTTCCCCGGAAACAGGCCGCCGCCGCAAAACAGACAGCGGGCCAGAGAAGCACCCAAATTGTGGGATGCCCGCCGAAGCCTGCCGCAAAAAAGCCTGCAAAGGCGTAGTAGAACGCGAGGTCGCCCAGGATGCGGAGTCCATGCAGTGCTATCATACCGGTCCCTCCTCTCCGCGTTGTTGCACACATTCCGGCGTGAGGACCAACAACCGGACCCCTGGCATCGGGTTCAGGCAGGCGCGGGCCTCTGCTTCCGGCTCTGTGGTCAGGAAGATGCAGCTCGTCTGCTCCTGCGCGTGATAATACCGGGCGCAGAACTCCCGGCAGGGCTGGGCGGTCTGTCCGGTGGCGCGGCCCAGCATTTCCAGCATGCGGCGGAAATGTTCTGGTCCGTACCCCTGCGGCACTTCCAGCGGCTTTTTCCACTCGTCGCCCGCCGTCACGGTCGCGTTCATCAGCAGGTCGAACGTTGCATTCAGCGCAAAGCGGTAGGACACCGCCTTTTCTTCCAGCATCCGGCAGACCGTCCGGGCCATGGAGTAGCACCGCTCCACCCGCTCCGGCTGGGTATAGCGCGACGAATCCGCATGGACCAGCACCACGACCCGTGGTTCGGTCGTGTAATCAAACTTTTTCACCATCAAGCCCCGCCCACGGACGCTCTGCTTCCAGGAGATGGCCCGCATCGGGTCGCCGCTGGTGTACTCGCGATAGCCTGCCGTCAGGATGGGGTCTTCGTAGAGGTAGCGGTTCACCGAGATGCCGCCCAGAAAGCCGCCCATCAGGCCGTCCAGTTCCGGCAGGTCGCATTCCCTGGGTGGAACGACGAGCTCATGGAAGCCCCGCTCTGTGCGGGATTGCGTCTTCAGGCCCAGCAGGTCGCCGCCGATCAGCTGTAGCGGCTCCAATACATAGCGGCCCCGTTGCCCGACGCGGACCGCGACTTTGAACGAAGCCTCCTGCTGCGGACGCAGCCAGGCCGTGCACCGCACAGTGTGCCCCTGCCCGGCGCAGTCTCTGGTCAGGTGGTCCATGCTGCACGGGGTGAGCTCCCGCCCCAGATGGAGCCGCAGGGCTGCAAATGACTTCCAGTGGGGGCCGCTGTTCCGTACGGTCAGCCGCAGGTTCACCGGCTGGTCTGCCTCGGCAAGGAAGTCCTCCGTTTCCAGCAGCCCCTGCAAATCGTCCAGACTGTGGACACAAGACTCCTGTTCCAGCCAGAAGAGCAGCCCCGCCAGCACCAGCGCAAATACGACCGCCGCCATCAGTGGTTCTCCAGCGGAACTTCAACATCGGATAGCAGCTTCCGCAGCCGCTGGGTTGCAGCTTCCGCGTTCATGCTGCCGCCCAGGACCACACGATGGCAGAGCACCGCCGGGGCCAGCCCCTTGACGTCCTCCGGAACAACGTAGTCCCGGCCCTGCAGAGCCGCGTAGGCCTGCGCCGCCTGATACAGCGCCAGCGCACCACGGGTGGACACCCCGCTCACGAAACCGCCCTGCATGCGGGTGGCCTCCACGATGTCCATCAGGTAGTTCTTCACATCGTCGGAGACCTTCACCTCACGGTAAGCCGTGCGGACATAGGCCGTTTCCTCCGGCGTGACCACCGGGTTCAACTGGCTGAGCACCGCCTGCGCCGATGGGCGGGACAGCACTTCCATCTCCTGCTCCCGGTTCATGTACCCCAGTGACAACCGCATGAAAAAGCGGTCCATCTGGGCATCCGGCAGCGGGAAAGTGCCAAAGGATTCCAGCGGGTTCTGGGTCGCCAGCACCATGAACGGCTCAGCCAGGCGGCTCGTCACGCCGTCCACCGTGATCTGCTTTTCCTCCATGGCTTCCAGCAAGGCCGACTGGGTGCGTGGCGTGGCGCGGTTGATCTCGTCCGCCAGCACAAAGTTGGTGAAGAGCGGGCCAGGCCGGAACTCGAATTCGCCGGTCTTCTGGTTATAGAAGTTGATGCCCGTCAGGTCCGACGGGAGCAGGTCGGGCGTGAACTGTACCCGCCGGAAATCCCCGCCCACAGTCCGGGCAAAAGCGCGCAGAAGCATGGTCTTGCCGGTGCCGGGCTTGTCTTCCAGCAGGACATGGCCTCCGCACAAGAAGCTGACGAGGACTTTTTCAATGATGTCGTCCTTGCCCACGATGACCCTGGCACAGTTGGTGACGACCTTGTCCCGATAGGCGGTAAAAGCTGTTCGTTCCATAACGATACCCCTCTTTATTTTGATGAAACAGGTCTATTATATCACATTTTGCATCAGAGGGGCAGTGATTTGAAAAAAAAGGAGGCGGAGCCTCCCACATGGGAAACTCCGCCTCCTGCGGTGTATGAATCTAATTGCGCGCGAAGCGGCTTAGTACATGCCGCCCTTCCAAACCACACTTTTGGAGCCGGATCATGCGTATCCGGAAACGTAGACTTTTGTAGAATTATCAAGGCCACAAGCCGATTTTTCCAGATTCTCCGTTTTTGCACGATTCACGCTTTTCTACACAAATCTACGCCACTTACCGGGTGATTGGCGTAAGTTTTGGCGTAAGCTATCCTGCTTCACACGTTGGAAATCACAGATTGCCGGCGATCTGTTCAAAGGCTCTTTCAACCGATTCAAAGCTGCTGTGCGTGTAGACATCCAACGTCACACTGGCATTGGAGTGTCCCATCAGGTATTGCAGGCTTTTTACATCCAGCCCGGCCTGCTGAACATTGGTGCAGAAGGTGTGTCGCAGCACATGAGGTGTAATGCGCGGAACAGGTTTGCCGTACACCTTCTCAAACTTTCCCTGTACGCCACGCATATAGTTTTCCAAGTGCATTGCCACCTTCGGCATTCCGGACTTGTCCAGAAAGAGAAATCCGCTGCAGCCATCCACCAGCGCTTCTACCTTTGTGGACGCTCTGGCTTTTACTACACGCAACAGTGCTGCACAAACGGTATCTGTCATGGGAACATTGCGGATGCCGCTCTTGGTTTTCGGCGGTGTGACAAAGTAGGGCTTCTCAGCCGTCCGGCAAAGCTGCCGCCGCACATGGATGCAGTGCCGTTCAAAGTCGATATCTGCTCGTGTCAGGCCATACAACTCGCTCACACGCAAACCGGTTCCCATAAGAATGACGATATCATCATAATAGTTGCCGCCATAGGCTTGAACGAATTGCAGATATTTCTCCTGCTGCTCTCTGGTCAGTGCATCACGCACATAAGCGTCCTTCGGCACAACATCCGACAGCTTGAACTTGAATGGATTCTTGCGGATGATGTCATCCTCCACCGCCATCTCAAACGCCGGTCTGACAACGCTTTGCAGGATTCCTATGGTGTTTTGCTTGAAACCGCTGTCATGCAGAAACACGAACCAGCCTTTCGCATCGGACAATTTTACCGTTTTGATGGCTTTTTGCCCGAAAGGGTCAGCATGAATCCGCTTGACCGCTGTGTTGTACGACCGAAGTGAATTGGGTTTCAACCCACGTTTCAGGTTCATATAGCGGTCAACCAGATCAGCCACCGTCATCTCTCCGGCGGCGTAGTCGATGCCGTCTGCCAGATCGCGCCACAGTTCTTCCTCTTTTTTCCGCAGCTCTGTCAGGGATTTAGCGTAAATACAACGCCGTTTCTTGTGGATATCGGTATAACGATAGTCGTAGGTGCCGTTTGCTCTCTGGCTTTCGCCATCCTTCAAAACACGGCCCTTGCTATCTTTGCGCTTTTCAGACATTTAGAAACTCCTTTCTGTGAAAAGCGCATCTATAAGGTCAGTGTCAGTATAACACATCAACCATGCGATTTCCACCTGCAGCGAATGAGAAAAGGACGGTTTCACATTTGCAGCCTTTGGCAGCCTCTCAAATAGAATATGCTTGCTCGACAAAGCAATCGAACAGGCGACGTTTAATCAGACGCTTGTTTCCCACCCAAAGGACGAATTTGCATTTATCTTCATTCGTAATTTCACGCAGTTTGTTGATGCCAATGCCAGAGTAAGCTGCGGCTTCTTCCAGCGTCAAATTGCTCTTTTCCCAGATCGGGATTTCTTTCATAGGCATTTTCCTTTCCTTGTAGCTGTGCTGTGTGCCAGCAAGTTTTTCAAGCTTTCTTTCCGATTCATCCAATCAATGCTTTCAGCCGTTCCAGCTTCTCCTGTGCGGTTTCCCTGCGCAAGCTGACCCCAATGCAGGAAATCGGAACGCACATTTCTAACAGGCGGTCATAGATTCGGGCGTGAGCAGTATCCTGTGGGTGCCGAATCTCGTCCAGCGTCAAATTGGTCGTGACGATCAGAGGCTTTCGACTGCGGTAGCGACTGTCTACAATGTTGTAGATTTGTTCCAGCGCATACTCCGTGCCGCGCTCCATTCCAAAGTCGTCGATAATAAGCAAAGGGTATCGGCACAGCCTGTCTACTACCTCGTTCCGCCCGGAGAAACTATTATTCAATTCATTCAGGACATGCGCAAAGTTTGTCATGCACACGGGTACTTCCTGCTCCATCAGAGCGTTTGCAATGCACCCGGCAAGGAAACTCTTGCCGGTGCCTACACCACCCCAGAGAAGCAATCCAATGTTCTCTGCGCGCATGGTCTGCCACTGCTCCACATAGCGGTGTGCATGGCGAATCTGTGGGCTGCGCCCATTGTCGTTTGCAAATGTCCAGTTCAGCATCGCAGAATCCGAAAAGCCATCTGCTTTCAGCCGCCGCACAAGGTCGAGATGCTTCCGTTCTTTAATTGCTGCTTCCTGCTGTTCCCGTTCTGCTTTGTGACAGGAACATTCTACGGGGTGTCTGTTCTTTCCCATCAGGACAAGACCCTTGGCAAAGAAGGCATCTTTTGGCGTATGACACTTGCCGCAGTAGAGCAAACCATCTGCCCCATAATAATCCATTGCGTTTTCGGGCATCCTGGAAACAGATTGTTCAAAAATCTTCTCAATCGTTTTTATAGGCTTTCTCCTTCCACAAAGGTGTAATCTGGAATACCCGGTGCTGTCTTTTTCTCTGATTGCTGCCGCTTTGCCCAGATATGAAGTGTAGCAGCATGGTCGGCGTACTTCTTTCCGGTGGACTGGATATAAGCGGACAACTGCTCGATCAGACCATCCAGCCCTGCAAAGTCAGCCTTGAGCCGTTTGTACTCCTTTTCTGTCAGAAAAACATTCTGGTATTCTCCCAATGAAAGACGAGCATTGTTTGCTCCTATCAGGTGGTTATCTTTCAAGTTGTTCTTATTACGTTGGTTAGGTGTGCATTTTTGCGCAATCGCACTGTGCGTTTCTGCACAGTCAGCTTGTGCGCTGGTGCATACTGTGACTGCGCAATTCTGCACAGTATGCGGAACTTTGAGCAGAATGTGGCTGGGTTTAGAAAAGCCGTAGCGCACTCGTTCGGCAAGGTCGGTTTTTTCCAATTCTGTAAAGGCGCGTGTCACGCTGGAAATACAGCAGTCCAAATCTTTTGCCAGATTGGAAAGCGGATAGATCACATAAATGCGTCCCTGATCGTCCACCCAGTTGTTTTTCTGGGAGAGTGTAGCACGGTCGAGCAAGAGTGTGTAGAGCATTTTTGCCGTATGACTTAAATCGGCATCCAACAAAAATCGGGCATAGGGCAGATACTGCGGCAGTGGCATATTGGGTCTCAAATAATCCGAAATTACATTCACCTCCGTTTTTACATCTTAATTAGTGCTAGACCGTTTGAGAATTCTGTTTTCCATCATTGTTCAGACGATCTTTTACCATCTGAAGATACCGGCTGGCGCGGTCGATAAAAACCAGCAGTTTCTCATTGTTCTTTGGCTCGGTAAGAATATCGGGGTATTCACGAAAGCACATTTCCCACCGCCGGACAAAATCTTCCTGTGCTCCCTGAATCTCGCACATCATGGCTTCGCCATCTGCCAAACGGCGAGGTGAATAGATGCTCTTGACGGCATCCCTGAGATTCTGTTTTTCTTCCTTGTTGAGTCCTTTCTTATGCCCTTGAATGTCTTGCTTGAAGGTCGTTATAAACGCATTGTCCTTCGAAGGCGAAGAATACGAATCCGTGATACTGGAATCCCGTTCGGCTTTAGGCTTACGCAGCTCTGCCACAACTTCGGAACGCTTTTCCTTTGGAACCTTTGCAATCGAGGAAATTTCACGGTCGGTTGCCCGGAGCTTTCCACTCAGGATTTCTTCCTGCGCTCC
>ENA-OWPL01001062-OWPL01001062.1-human-gut-metagenome-genome-assembly--contig:-NODE-1062-length-16934-cov-3.350435_pt1 | contig 16934 bp, 19 predicted proteins | sample MGYA00248263_ERZ651844 | MGnify/ENA primary metagenome ERZ651844 (study PRJEB26924, sample SAMEA4378256) | human gut metagenome | biome: human gut; feature: human-associated habitat; material: faeces...
AGATGTCAACTGACTGTTTTTTCACTTTATAGGAAAGTTCTCCTTTGGAGAACTCTTGATATAAAAATAGCCCGCACAGAGGCGGGCATAGCAAATAAACGATAAGTTTTTAGAAGATATAAAAACCTTCAGCACCGGGAAAATCTTCATCAAACACATCGTCTTCGTTTAAAAAGTAATCCATATCAAGCAAATCATCCTCACTCATGTGACGGATGTCATCAGCGGTCATGCCTTCTGGTGGATTTTTTATATATTTATTTCTGATTTCATCTGAATGTTTTGACATAGTTTTGTACCTCCGATCTTTAAATTATTCTATCACAGACGGAGAAACATGAACAGTGGTCAGGCAGATGAGTGTGCATGAAATCTGTGCATTGTCCTTTCGTACATTTCATTCAGAGAAATATGCTGATGATTATAATAAAGGTCAAGAAAAGTCATGGTCTCACCGCAGCATGGACATTTAAGAGGATCATATCCGAAGGAATGTAAAATACAGTCGCGCCAGCGGTTGAAGGAAAGAAATATCTTTCGTTTTTCTTTTGCAATGGCAAGATTTAGTTTGGAATCATTTTTATGATTTCCAGCATATAGACCATAGTATCGGATCTGCTTGAAATGTTTTTCAGGGATGTGTTGGATCAACCGCTGAATGAATTGCATAACAGGAACAGATTCGGTAATAAGCCGGTTGTCTTCGTGCCGGTTATAGTGAAAGGTGACAGTTTCGCCATCGTAATGATCTATACGTGAGGTTGCGATGACTGGACGACCAAGATAACGGCCAATGTATTTGGTGACGATTTTAGGGTTGCATTTGTTTGGTTTGGCATAGACATAGAAGCCATGTTTGTGTTCCTGGTAACAACGCGCTTTCACTTTCTTGAAGGAAACACCAAGTTCCTTTTCCATAAGATCAAGAAGTGCGGTACGAAATGCATTACGAAGAAAGGTATAGTTGAAATGCTTTTTGGAGCGCCAGAGACCGGAGTTGCCAATACCACCTTCAGAGACAAGACAATGGATGTGAGGATTCCATTTTAAGTCACGACCAAAAGTGTGGAGAACAAGAATAAATCCGGGAGTAAAACATTCAGACTTATTATCTTTATAGAAAGCCCGGAAAATAACACTTTGAACAGCATCAAAAAGAAGACCGAGGAGTTTTCGGTTTTCTAAAAAGAAATGTCTGAGTTCAGAATCAATGGTGAAAACACAGTGCCGGTGTTGTGCATTGATTATCTTAAAAGACATAGAGGTAGTGCGGTCAATGGAGTACTTGGTTCCACAGATAGGACAGAAACGACTATGGCATCGGAAAGGAACGAATTTGAAAGTACCACATTTAGAACAACCATACATTGCACCACCAAAAGAAGGATCACCGCAATTAATCATGCGGTCAACATTTTCGATGACGGATTTGCGTGGATGTAAAATATAAAGCATTTCTTCATAATGGTCTTTGAAAATATCCTGTAATACATTACTCATGAGACTATTATGAATGATTATTAATAAAAAAGAAACCCCTTACCCCTCATGAGTGAGGGGCAGGGGAGTTGAAGTGTCGAAGACACTTTTTTACAGTAAATGCACGAAAAAGGAGGACTGGTTATGGTCAAACAATTTAAGGAAACACAAATGGAAGGAAGAAGGCTGCTGCATCTTGGAATGGCAGTATGTATGCTTTTGCTGGTCATGGTAATCTGTCATGCAGAGCCTGTTTTTGCAAAGAACTTTGAAATGGATCTGGACGCAAATAAGGTAACTTACACACTTACAGAAGCAAAAAGCGGTGAAATAACGTTTGGTGAGGCAAACACTACCGGGTACATTTATATCGGACAGAAGCCGGACACATTTGTTGTAAAGAATGACACGGATAAAGTTATCCGGGTTGGTATGTATGTGACTACGGAAAGCCCGGTTACACTAACCTGGTTTGCTGATTTTGGACCGTCACTAATGAGTCAGACGATCAATCGGAGTGAATCAGCCGTTATTACAGGACAGACCGCAAAGCCTGGCGAAGAGGTATCCGTACAGTATGGCTATATAAAAGAAGAAAACAAGAATGTGAAAACGCTGCCACGCCTTAAGGTTATAGCAAGAATCACCGTTACGGATGAACCGGTGTATAAAACAGTCGTAAAAAAAGAGCCGAAGATTGAAGTGACGAAGATGTCTGCGGATCAGGCTGGCATTCAGGTGGATGTCAATAATGGCGGTGCAAAAGTCCGTGGTGTTTCCAAAATTTATGTTTATAAAGGCTCAAAAAAGATCAAGACTTTTACAAGTGCTGCCACAAGTAAATACACATTTACTTATAAGGCAAAAGGGGCAGGTTCGGCAAAATATAAGGCGAAAGTCGAAATGATCGAAAACAAAAATGATGCAAAGACGAGTAAGGCAGTGTCTCCAAAGGCAAATACATATTCCTTGAAGGTCAGCACCAAGCTGAGCGACTATGAAGAAGATGAAATCAAGTTTGTAACCCAATCTCTTTCCTACAGTGGAAATACCATTATTGTAAAGGGATATACTGTAAATACGATGGGAGCAGATCTGGCTTATCCGTTTTATACCTATGCTTCCTGTCCGGGTAAACTGATTTATCAGTACAGATCCCCGGCAAATAAAGTAATTAAAAAAGGTATTCATAAATATACGTTTAAAGTTAAGAATGTGTCGGTTGTAGATTTACGACACTGTGGAATTAATGTTAAATAATCGCATATAAAAGAGGTAATGCATATGAAAAAAATGGCAGTTTTTGTGATGGCAATGGCTTTGGCATGTACCAGTAGCCCGGCGGATCTGCATACAGGGGCAGCAACCGAAACCGTTTACGCAGCGCAGGCAGTCGCAATCAGTTCCGAGGCCGATCTGGTTGCAATGCAGGAGAATCCGGATGGAAATTATTATCTGGCGAAAGATATCACGATTAATGGGAATCTGAATCTGTTTCCGAATTATTATGATTATGATACAAAGGTGCAGCACGAGGAGTGCTTCACGGGTTCGTTGGATGGCAAAGGACATACGATTAAGAACTATACGGGAATGGGACTGTTCAACAATGCAAAAAATGCAACGTTTAAAAACATTGTTATGACAAATGTGACGATTCAGGGAAAAGAAATGGGAGCAGCCCTGGTATATCAGGCGGAAAAGTGCAGATTTTCCAATATCACAGTATCCGGAAAAGCGACAATCGGTGGTGCCGGAATTGTCGATAGCGCACAATCCTGTGATTTTACCGATTGTACCAGTAAAGTCAATGCAGATATTAAAGTAACGGATGCGTTGTCAGGCTGTTTTGCCGGAATCTCCTGGGGAGATGAAAATTCCAATTTCAGGAATTGCCGGAATCAGGGCAATATCACATTGACAGGAGCACAGAATGAGGATACTTCGTTTTCGGTATATGGTATTGCCATGATCACGAAGAAAATAGAAAAGTGTGTCAATACCGGAAATCTTACAATTAAGAATACAGCAAAGGGAGATGCAGGACTCGGGCTTGAATTTGAGGCTTGCGGTGTTGCCGGATCGTGTTATGGACAGGCTAAGGGATGTGGCAATACAGGTAAAATTTCTGTGACAAATCAGGGAGGAAAGACCTCGCGCGCAGTAGTCAAAGTGTGTGGTATCGAAGCGTCCGCTGTAAAAATTAAACAGTGCTATAACAAGGGGGCGGTTTCCTTTACCGGTGTCTGCTCCGGAAGAGACTATGAAGGAGATAATGAAGTTGCGGGTGTAGGATTTGCAGCGTCAATGAGCGAATGTTACAATACCGGAAAGATTACCGTCAATACGAAAAACGGATTTACCAATGTTGGCGGTGTAAGTTACTGTGGAACGAAGATTAAAAACTGTTATAATACAGGAACGGTCAGCCTTACCGGAAAAGGTTATGCAGGTGGTGTTGTCGGAGAATTCCGTGATGGAAGCTGCAATTACAACGTAGGAAAAGTTACGGCAAAAGGAAAATATGCCATGGCTGGTGAGATCGCCGGTTATGTATCAGGGGAAAATACCGTATCGGATAATTATTATACCGGTTCCGGAAAGAAGAGTGGACGCGAGTATACAAGCTGGGTACCATATCAGTCAAAGGCGAAGAAAGTTTCTTCCATTACGTCAGCAAACTGTCCGAAATTGTCATCAAAGTACTGGACCTATTCCAGCAAGCATAAGAGACTTATCTTAAAGAATAACAAAGAGGCGTAAGAGAGAATGTGTATGACCTTGTTCCGCCACTGGGCGGAGGAAAGGAGAAAGTTACCAACCGAAAAAGAACCGTCATAGTCATACTGATAATGGCGATGCTGATCACGCTGGTGCCGACGGCAAACGTATCGGCTGAATCCATAGCCTGTCTGACAGAAGATCCGAATGCCGATCTTTATCCATTCCCGTTAGACATGAAAGTTCTGTCGTAATATCTGTACGGCAGTGAGGAAAACACGAAGGGGAAAGTATATGCGACCTATGGACGCGCGATCCCGAAAGAATGGGTGCCCCGTGAGATGCCACAAAGCCTTAAAAACTATGGGGTTAAGGCTCATGCCGTGGTTCACACCCAGACAGCAAAAGTCTATTTTTATCCGGGTGGAATCGATGTTGGTCAGGGGCTTACAAGTACCTGTGGTGGACTTGGAACGGAGCAGTATGGAAGCTGGAAGCCGGGAGTATATTTTATCCCGCGCAAGAATGTTTACATAACTGATGCACGAAACCAGCAGTCAGTCAGATGAAAATAAACTGGTCATGCAATATGAGGCTGTTGTCACGGCAGAAAACCCGGTAAACATTACCTCCGAGGCAAATGCATCTTCATCTGTGGAAGGAATCGTGAAAAAAGATGCAAAACTTCAGGTTGTAAAGAAAAACTACGGCGATGGTTATTCGCAGGTGTGGTTTAATTCAAAGGAGTGCTATAAAATAGACGGGTCCTATTACTACTATAAACTGGATGATATCGCGTATCTGATGTCAAAAACCAATAAATCCTTCAACGTGATATATGATAAAGCCAATGATGCAATTATCATTGACAGTATGACGTCATATAAGGGGAAAGCCGTGACTTTGAAGAAAGGCAACGGCAAAAATCATAAAGTGACAGTGCCTGCTACCAGCATTGTGTGGGACGGTAAAGTAGTGGGAATTCCTTGTTATAAGATCGATGGAGCATATTATGTGTCAGCGGCAGCAATTGCAGAATTGACAGACTCACGCTTCGAAGATACTCATTATGGATGGAGTATAGCACCACTCCTGCCGAACAAAATAGACGCTTACGGCTAAAATTAAAGAAACATGGAATTTGTGTTGCGGTGAAGGTGAGGAAAACGATTGATTTTCTGTTTGAAAAATGCTACAGTATTACCAGATTTTGTGAAAATCCGCTAAAAGTAGAAGATGACTGGATAAAAGACTATGCACTGGAAGAGGAAATATGATAATTATAATTGCAGTGCATTTTATGAACCATCCTATGTGATAGCAAGGGCATATCAAAATGGAAGATTTTCATTTGGTGGGAGGGATAAGATGAAGAAAAAAATTGCGTTGATAATCACAATTGCGGTATGTATAGTATCCGTATCAGCAAATGTTTATCAGTACAGGGTGATACGGAACAAAGACGCCCAGATTGTATGGAACCAAACGACAGAGGATCAGATGTTTCAGGGTATTCTGGGACACATACAGGAGGAGATTTTATATTTACAAACATGTGAGCCGGACGAAAAAGATTTTAGGATCGGGGTGGCGTTTGGGTATTGCCGTGAGGCTGTAAACGCGTATATAACAACAAGTTATGGGGCATCATGGAAGGAACATGATCTTCAACAGATGGTGTCTGAGTTTGAAGGGTATCTGGAAAATTTACAGTCCGATGAAACACTGTGGAAAAATGCAAAGAGTGGTGACTTAGATCGGTTGCATGATGCGTGGTCAGAGGTACTTACGCAGATTGATAAGGGAAAGAAAGCCCGTGTTGCAGCAGCTTCAAAAGTGAGACAGATTTTGAAAAATTGTGCAACGTCCCCAACCTCATAATGAGAAATTTTCGTTGAATTCGACCTTTGAATGCCCTCTTTTCCTTGTGGTACAATAGAAATACAGGGAAAAGGGGGAATTATCTTGTATCAGATAGGAGAATTTATTGTCAAAGCTGCAAACGGAGTATGTGAGGTAAAGGATCTGGTGCATCTGGATTTTTCAGATACAGATTCTAAAAAACTGTACTATCACCAGCAATGATCCGGAGCGTCTGGTGGGGATCATCAAACTGATCTGCGACCGGAAAGAAGAGCGTGTCCGGCAGGGCAGAAAAGTTACGGCGGTGGATGGGCGTTATTTTAAACTGGCAGAGAATCTGCTGTATGGGGAACTGGAAGTGGCACTGGATAAAGACACAGAGGAAATCCACAGGCTTATTCAGGAGCAGTGTGGGTAATCCCATAATTTAATCGTTTTAAGCTTCCCTTCTGGAAGGTATATTCCGGCGTGTGAAACGGATAGGTGACTTCATCTTCATAATACCATGGGTCATCTTCGTGCGCCGGATTTTTTAATACATGAAATTGTTGTGCCGGCATATATCCCTGTGCAAGCAGGAAGGCTTTTTTGCCGTCTGCATTTTCGCACAGATCAACGACCATCACAACATGCCCCGGATTTCCGCCTTTTAAAAACACATCTCCCACCTGCAGATCAGATAGCGGGATCGGCTGTGCTTCGGTATCCATGGAGGCGGTACCGGCATAAGAAAAAACGATACGCAGATAGTCTTTCAAACTGTCGTAGGAAGTGTCCGGCTGTGCACTTTTGATCCAGCTTACATTATTTCCGTTTACACGGATACGGTAACCGTCTGCCCACTTCGTATACTGGGCGTCAAATCCATTCGTAAAATGAAAAGCAATGCGATCGTATTGCTTTGTACTCCAAAAATATTCTGCATATACCCGGATGGCGGAATCCGCGCATTGCTGGAGATCCTCATGTTCAAGTGGGAGATCAAATACGGCAACATGAGCCTTTTGATTGCGTTTTTTACTGCCGTCATATAATAGAACGGGACTTTGATCAGGCTCCATGGCATAGTTTCGCAAAAACTCTGCAAGACTTCCGTCGGCTTCTTTGGTTCTTGTGTAACCGTCCGATGTGTGGATGCGGCTTTCTAATGTCATGCCGGAAGCGTCAATCAGAGAAAGCGTGGAAGAAGTTTCCGTTTCTGTTGGTCCGGCCTGCGGTTCTGTCTGTCTGGAAATAGTTTTTTGTGAATCCGTCTGTGAATGGCTGGCATGACAACCGGTGAACGTGATGCCAAGGGATAGGATGCCGATTCCGAATAATAATCTTTGTACTAATTTTTTCAATGTTTTCTTCCTCATTTAAATATAATCTATGACAGAGCATACCACACTTTTGGAGAAAATAATAGAAATTGTTCTTGACAGGTAAAAACGTGTTTGATAATGTTATTTCATAAAGTTATATTGTTTCTGAATATTATATTAGTAAATGTCAACAGGAACAAATCACGGGGGATTCTCCCACGACTCCATGAAATTTAAAAAACAGAATGAAGGGTTACATGATAACTTGACATACTACTATTGAATAGGGTAATGTAAAGGAGAAAAGATGGTCAGAACATTTATACAGACACGCGAATTTTCCAGGAATTGGGATAAACTTGGGTTTAAGGATGAAGATTTAAGAAAGCTGGAATTAGAATTGCTGGAAAATTCTGATTTACATCCGGTAATAAAGGGAACAGGAGGACTTCGAAAGATCAGAATTCCTTTTGCAAATGAAGGGAAAAGTGGCAGTGCCCGTGTTTGCTATGTGGATTTTGTGGTTCAAGAGGTTATTTATTTGATTACCGTGTATTCTAAAAATGAAAAAGAAAATCTGTCGCAAGCTGAACGTAATGGTATCAAAAGTTTAATTGAACAATTGAAATTGAAGTTATAGGAGAAGAAATAATATGAGCGATGTATATGAAAGTATTGTGGCTGGATTACAGGAAGCCATTGAGGATGCAAAAAGTAAAGAAAAAAAACTTCCGCGCCGTGTCGTGACAGTTGTTCCTGTTAAGGAATACAATGCCAGCGAAGTAAAGAAGATTCGTAACGAAACCGGAATGTCGCAAAAGACATTTGCAAGTTATCTTGGTGTTTCCTGTAAGACTGTGGAGGCATGGGAATCTGGAATCAATCATCCGTCAGGTGCAGCAAGCCGTCTTCTGCATATGATGGAGATGGATCGAAATCTCACAAAAGAATTTCCTTTTGTATCCATAGAGGAATAATAAATAATACATGAGTGTTTTCCAAAAACCGGAAGACACTCATTTTTATTGAGAAAAATAATTCTTGCATAATACCCACAGGGGGTATATAATGCGATGCAGAAGGATACCCATACAGGGTATCGGAGAGAGAGGAGACATAATCCGAATGGAAAAAGAACATACTTGTGAATGCTGTAAGAAAAAAGAGCGTTCCGAGAAGGAACGGAAAGATATGATCAATCGCCTGAGCCGCATTGAAGGACAGATCCGCGGCATCAAAGGCATGGTAGAAAAAGACTGTTACTGCCCGGATATCATCACACAGGTAGCGGCTGCCAATGCGGCACTCAACAGTTTTAATAAAGTCCTGCTGGCACAACATATCCGTACCTGCGTCGCAGATGGCATCCGAAACGGCGAGGACGATAAAGTAGACGAATTAGTAACGATGTTACAAAAATTAATGAAGTAAGAAATGTAGGAGGCAACTATGAAGCAATATGAAGTGACCGGCATGAGCTGTGCGGCATGCTCCGCCCGCGTGGAAAAAGCCGTCTCCAAAGTGCCGGGTGTGACTTCCTGCTCTGTCAGCCTGCTGACCAACTCCATGGGAGTGGAAGGCACGGCAACCGATCAGGAAATCGTAAATGCAGTTGTCGCAGCCGGATACGGCGCAGCACCCAAAGGCGCAAAAAAAGAACAGACCGCAGCAGAAGAGGAAGAAGCATTAAAAGACCACGAGACACCGAAACTGCGCAAGCGTCTGATCGCATCGGTCATCTTTCTTGTCGTGCTGATGTATTTTTCCATGGGACATATGATGTGGGGCTGGCCGGTACCGGCTGCCATGAAAGACAATCATGTGGCAATGGGAATGTTGCAGATGCTTTTAACCATCATCATCATGGTGATCAACCAGAAGTTCTTTGTGAGCGGTTTTACCAGCCTGCTCCACGGCGCACCAAATATGGATACACTGGTGGCACTCGGCGCCGGAGCATCGTTTGGATACAGTACGTATGCCCTGTTTGCCATGACCGGAGCGCAGGTGCGCGGCGATATGGATGCAGTCATGGGATATATGCATGAATTTTATTTCGAGTCCGCGGCCATGATTCTGACACTCATCACCGTCGGAAAAATGCTTGAATCCCATGCCAAAGGAAAGACGACCGATGCCTTAAAGAGCCTGATGCGGCTGGCACCGAAGACTGCGACCGTAGTGCGGGATGGGAAGGAAGTTATCGTGTCGATCACCGAAGTGCGGCAGGGAGATACCTTTGTCGTGCGTCCTGGCGAAAACATTCCGGTCGATGGGATTGTCCTAGAGGGAAGCAGTGCGGTCAACGAGGCAGCACTCACCGGCGAGAGTATTCCCGTCGATAAACAGAAAGGTTCCTCTGTCAGTGCGGCAACCACGAACCAGTCCGGATTTTTGCGCTGCGAGGCAACCCGTGTGGGCGAGGATACGACGCTTTCCCAGATCATTAAAATGGTATCGGATGCAGCGGCGACCAAAGCCCCAATTGCAAAAATTGCGGATAAAGTATCCGGTGTTTTTGTTCCGACCGTTATCACCATTGCAGTAATCACCATTATGGTATGGCTGCTTGCCGGAAAAGATATCGGATTTGCATTAGCGCGCGGTATTTCCGTGCTCGTCATCAGTTGTCCGTGTGCGCTTGGACTTGCAACCCCGGTAGCGATCATGGTCGGAAATGGGATGGGCGCTAAAAACGGAATCCTGTTCAAAAATGCGGTGGCACTTGAAAATGCTGGAAAAACACAGATCGTAGCACTGGATAAGACGGGAACGATCACAACAGGAGAGCCGCGCGTGACCGATATTTTACCGGCAGAAGGCTATACGAAGCGTGATCTCATGCAGCTTGCTGCAGATCTGGAGAGTTCGAGTGAACATCCGCTGGCCAAAGCAGTTATGGAGCATGCCAAAGCGACGGGGATTTCCCAGACGGCGGTACATGATTTTCAGGCACTTCCGGGAAATGGTCTTTCCGCGGTGCGTGGGGAAGATCTGCTGCTCGGTGGAAGCGTTTCTTACATGAAAGAGAACGTAACTGTAGATTCCACCCTGCTCGATCAGGCCCAAAAGCTGGCAGAAGAGGGAAAAACACCGTTGCTTTTTGCCAAAAATCATACCTGTGCCGGCCTGATTGCCGTAGCAGACACGCTCAAAGAGGACAGCCCCCAGGCGGTGGCCGAATTGCGTGACATGGGAATCCGTGTCATTATGCTGACCGGAGATAACGAGCGCACAGCAAAAGCCATCGGTGCACAGGCAGGTGTGGACGAAGTCATAGCCGGCGTACTGCCGGAAGGCAAAGAGGCAGAGATCCGTAAGCTGAAGGAACAGGGCAAAGTAGCCATGGTCGGAGACGGAATCAACGATGCCCCGGCACTGACACGAGCAGATACTGGAATCGCCATCGGTGCCGGAACCGATGTGGCAATCGATGCGGCATCCGTTGTCCTGGTAAAAAGCCGTCTGCGGGATGTTCCGGTGGCCATCCGCCTAAGCCGGGCAACGCTGCGGAACATCCATGAAAATCTGTTCTGGGCATTCTTTTATAATGTAATAGGGATTCCACTTGCAGCCGGAGTGTGGTATCCTATATTTGGGTGGAAATTAAATCCAATGTTTGGCGCGGCAGCCATGAGCTTATCCAGCTTTTGTGTCGTGACCAACGCATTACGGCTGAACCTGTTTTCCGTACACGGAAAAGCAAATAAAGATGCTGCACCGGCAGCAGAACCGATAGAAATAAAAACAAGCGAAAGTGAGGAAAAAGCAATGACAAAGACAATGCATATTGAAGGAATGATGTGTGGACACTGTGAGGCAACGGTAAAGAAAGCACTTGAGGCACTTCCGGAGGTGACATCCGCAGAAGTCAGCCATGAGGCTGGCACTGCTGTTGTGACCTTGTCCTCGGAAGTGGCAGATGATGTATTAAAGAAAACAGTAGAAGAGAAAGATTACAAGGTTACAGCGATTGATTAAGAATGTTGCAGCGGTTCAATGGAACGTGGAGCCGCCTGTTCCCGTTGGAGAAGGGTGGTATGAAACATGTATTTATTTCATAAAAAAACAAAAGTTCTGCGTGTACTCGCACTGCTGTGTGCGTTTGCACTTGGATTGTGTATGACAGGGGGATTTCAAATGACAGAAGCAAAAACAACGTATTATGATGCATCGGCAGGCAGACTGCACGTCAAAGGAACAAAACTTGTGGACAAAAAGGGGCATGAAGTACAGCTTCGCGGGGTCAGCACACATGGATTGAGCTGGTATCCGCAGTATGTCAACGACAAGTGTTTTGCCCAGCTGCATGACAAATGGGGGGCAAATGTCGTGCGACTGGCGATGTATACCGAAGAATATAACGGCTACTGCAGCGGAGATGCAAAGAACCGCAGTGATTTAAAGAAACTCATAAAAAAAGGTGTAAAGCTGGCAAAGAAACACAAGATGTATGTGATTGTGGACTGGCACATCTTAAGTGATGGCAATCCAAATTCCCATAAAAAAGAAGCAAAAGCCTTTTTCAAGGAGATGTCAAAGGAATTAAAAGGTTACAACAATGTGATTTATGAGATCTGCAACGAGCCGAACAACGGAACAAGCTGGAAAGAGATCAAGTCTTATGCGAAAAGCGTGATTTCTACCATCCGTGAAAATGATAAAAAAGCGGTGATCGTTGTGGGAACGCCAACCTGGTCACAGGATGTGGATCAGGCAGCGGCAGACCCAATTAAAGGGGAGAATCTTATGTATGCACTGCATTTTTATGCCGCTACCCACAAGGCAGACCTGCGCAATAAAATGACCGCAGCCATCAACAAAGGGCTTCCGGTATTTGTTACAGAGTATGGAATCTGTGACGCTTCCGGAAATGGAGCGATTGCCAAAGAAGAAGCAAACCGCTGGGTACAGACGATGGATGAATATGGCGTCAGCTACATTGCGTGGAATCTGTCAAACAAACAGGAATCTTCTTCGATTATTAAAAGCAGTTGTTCAAAAGTCAGCGGTTTTAAGAAAAGCGATTTGAGTGATGAGGGCAAATGGCTGTATTCCATGCTTCGGAAAAAAGCCGGCCTGACAAAGTAGCAGCGATTACATAACACGGGCAGGCACCGGGAAAGGAGGGAATCATGCGGATACGAAAGCGCCGGATGCGATGGGGCAGATCAGAAATTGCCCAAGGAGTTGACCAGTGGATAGGCATCTTTTTGGCAATAGTGATATGTTTTTTCGCTTTGCAGCAGAGCTATGGTGCGCAAAACATGCACGATATCACGCAGGCGGAGCCGGACCATCTTGCGGTACATACGATGGAGCGGCAGCAGGGTTCCTTTCTTGATATTCTTGGACGCTCAGAGCTCACACAGTTAGAACAGGCGCGTCTGACCGTCAGTGCACGGATCACGCGGCTGAATGCAGAACGCAACGTCATTTTGTGGGCAGGACTTGCAAGCGGATTTGCCGGGAATGCTACCCGAATTTATCTGGCATCCTGCCGTATCGAAAACATATTTGTGCGCAGCCATGCGTGGATTATGGCATACATACACTGGCAGGATGGGGAAAAAGCTTCTGACTCTTTGAAATAAGCGACCATTTTCAAAGAGTTCAGGAGGAAAATTTCATGTTAGAAACAGTCATTATCGTAGTTGTAGTAGCAGTTGTTGTGTTGGCCGCAGGTGTGGCATGGTGGTTCGAGAACGGATCAGCAAGCCATAGTGAGGGCGGTCATGCAGCGGATGTGGACAGCAATGAACTGACAAAACTGGAAAAATAAATACATAAATGAAAGAGGGAATGTTTCTGTGTGGGAACATTCCTTTTTCTTGTGCGTTTTTTTGTGCTTTGGGGACATATAGAGAATAAGTAAGCCAGAAAGTCTCGGTGAAAGTTGCCGGAGGGACATATGTAGAAAAAGTGCATTGAAAAATCCCAGGAGAAGTTGGTAAAAGGACATATGTAGAAAAAGCGCATGAAAAAGTCCCACAGGACCTGTTTAATGGGACATAAATGAGCACTTTTTTATCATATGTCCTCTATTTAGTTCGTCATGGGACATGGACGGCTATTTTTTTGCCATATGTCCTCTATTCAGTTCGTCATGGGACATAGATAAGAATATTTGCTTTATATGACCTCATATCATTATAAGCAGTATATAATTTGATTATATGCGTTGAAGGCAGGTGTTGATTTGAATCTTGGTATTGAAAAGGAAACTTTATTTTGGAGTCAAACCCGATGGAACTGTTGTGGGACAGGTTGTGACAGAAGAGTCTTTGTGGGAAGTAAGTCAGAAAGTAAGTAATAAGCAAACATATCCTTGCATAAACTGTACAAACACAGGAATGCAGGGGTATTTTTTTGAAAGCTTATATTGAAGAAAGAGCCGTGGAAATCGCAAACTATATCATTGAACATAAGGCAACTGTGCGGCAGGCTGCCAAACATTACGGGATTTCAAAATCGACCGTTCACAAGGATATCACGGATCGGCTGTGCCAGGTGAATCCGTCGCTTGCGGCAGAAGCACGAAAAGTATTAGATGTCAATAAATCCGAACGTCATATCCGCGGAGGAATGGCAACAAAGGAAAAATATGCACATTTGCATGCAGTATAGATTTTCTCCTGTCGTGCGTGTTATAATGGGATAACATGCAGGAGGAAAAAACAGTGAATAATATGAAAAAAGAACAGCTCCGCCTTTATGCGGTGACCGACCGCACCTGGCTGGGCAATGAAACATTATATCAGCAGGTAGAGAAAGCACTGGAAGGTGGCGCCACTCTGGTACAGCTGCGTGAGAAGGAACTTCCGGAAGCGGATGTGCAGAAGGAGGCAGAAGAATTGCTGGAACTTTGCCATCGTTACGGAGTGAAACTCATTCTGGATGATGATGTGGAACTGGCGGCAAAAGTCGGCGCGGACGGGGTTCATATCGGACAGTCCGATATGGAACTGGCGCACGCGCGTGAGATTCTCGGACCGGATAAAATCATTGGTGTGACGGCAAAAACCGTGGAACAGGCGAAAGCCGCAGAAGCGGGAGGCGCTGATTATCTGGGAAGTGGTGCGGTATTTGGCTCTACAACCAAAAAGGATGCCATTCCGATGAAGCACGAGCTGCTGGAAGAAATCTGCCACAGCGTGAAGATTCCGGTTGTGGCAATCGGGGGAATCACGGCAGAGAATGTTTTGCAGTTAAAAGGCAGAGGCATCGCGGGTGTCGCAGTTGTCAGCGGCATTTTTGCCTGCGAGGATATTGAGACAGGCACCCGGCATCTTGGAGAACTTGTAGAACAGATCATATAAAGGGAACAAAAGAGGAGTAAAAAAGTAAAATGAAGAATCATCTGCAGATAAAAAAATTGACATTGACGGCACTTTTCACGGCGGTGGCTGTGGTCGGGAGTATGTTTTCTTTCCCGGTATTTGGTTCCAAATGTGCGCCGGTACAGCATCTGGTGAATGTACTGTGCGCGGTAACGGTCGGACCATGGTGGGGGCTGGCACAGGCTTTTATGGCGGCATTGATCCGTAATCTGACAGGGCTTGGCAGCCCACTGGCATTTCCGGGAAGTATGTGTGGTGCACTGCTTGCAGGACTGCTTTACCAGTATGGGAAAAAGCTTCCGTTTGCATACGTGGGAGAAGTGTTTGGAACCGGTATCATCGGTGGAATGCTTTCTTATCCGATTGCGTATCTGATTATGGGGAATAAAGCAGCGGCATTGTTTACATTTGTAGTGCCGTTTTTGATCAGTACCTGTGGTGGTACGATCATTGCAATTATCGTGACCATTCCAATGAAAAAGGCAGGAATTCTGGACGGTGAAATACAAAGACGGGAGAAACTGTGATGAAATTTTCCGGGGAAAAAGTGGTGGAAATTTATGAGAAAATACAACAGAAACGTCCGATTATCCACTGTATCACAAATGCCGTGACGGTCAACGATTGTGCGAATATCCTTCTGGCGGCAGGTGCGTCACCGACGATGGCACACCATCCCTGTGAGGTGGAAGAGATCACGGCAGGTACAGCGTCACTGATCTGTAATTTCGGGGCCATCTCGGATTATGAGGCGATGAAGACTGCCGGAAAGCGGGCGCATGCGCTGGGACATCCGATCGTGATTGATCCGGTCGGGGTGTCGGGGTCTTCCTATCGGCGTGAAAAATGTCTGGAGTTGATGAAAATAATCCATCCGACCTGTATCCGGGGAAATTATTCGGAAATACAGGCATTGCTGCACAACTGTGGAACGGTTACCGGGGTGGATGCAGCCGAGGATGCGCTGGCAGAAGCAGAAGAAACGGATTTGCCGGAGCTGATGAAGCAGTATGCAAAGGAAAATCAGATGATTCTTGTCGCATCCGGAGAAGCTGATCTGATCACGGATGGAAGCTGCGTCTACCGGTGTCATAATGGAAGCCCGATGATGGCAAGGATTACGGGAAGCGGCTGTATGTCCACCGTGATGCTTGGCGCTTTTTTAAGTGCGGAAAATTCGGTGGAGAGTGCAGTGGCATGCTGTGCGTTTACTGGCATTGCAGGAGAACTTGCCGCAAAAGAAACGACCGCACAAAAGAGAGGAACGATGACGTTTCGCAACGGGTTTATTGATGCCGTGTCTTTGATGACACCGGAACAGTTGGAACATGGAACAAATGTGGACTGGTTTTAAAAGTACGAACGCAGAAGAGGATATAAATGGAAAATATAGTATTGAAAGCGTCCGACGGTTACGCGCTGAGTCTGGCGGTATTTGAAAGTGAGCATCCGCGGGGATACATTCAGATCATTCATGGGATGGAGGAACATAAGGAGCGTTATGAGGCTTTCGCTGAACAGCTGCGGCAGGCGGGATTTACGGTGGTGACATCGGACATGCGGGGGCATGGGGAACATGCTCCAAAGCTGGGGTTCTTTAAAGAAAAAGACGGTGACCGTTATCTGTTGTCGGATCAGGTACAGATCACAGCATATATCAGGGAGCGGTTTCAAGCGGAAAAGGTGATGATTTTTGCACATTCCATGGGAACCATCATTGCAAGGAATCTGCTTTGTACCCAGTCACACAGTTACGCAAAGGTGGTACTGAGCGGATTCCCGAATTATCCGGGAACACAGATCATCCGCATAGGATTTTTTCTGACAAATCTGCTCACAAGGGCGCGTGGACCGATGTATCATTCCCGTCTGGTGCAGCAACTGTCAGTGGGAAATTTTAATAAGCAGGTAAAACATGCAAAAACCGAAGCGGACTGGATTTGTTCCGATGAGCAGGTGGTACAGGCATATCTGAAAGATCCGTATTGCGGGCATGGATTTAGCGTCTCCGCTTTTCACGATCTGTATATGCTGACAACTGCCATGCATCAGGTGTCAAATTACCGGGACGTAAATGAGACATTACCGATTCTGATGATCCGCGGCAGCGAAGATCCGTGCACCGGGTATGAAAAAGGTGCCAAAGACAGCGTGGACACGCTGAAACAGGCAGGTTTTTCCAATATTTCCACAATTACCTATCCGCATATGCGCCATGAAATACTGA
>ENA-OWPL01001066-OWPL01001066.1-human-gut-metagenome-genome-assembly--contig:-NODE-1066-length-16909-cov-4.087101_pt1 | contig 16909 bp, 14 predicted proteins | sample MGYA00248263_ERZ651844 | MGnify/ENA primary metagenome ERZ651844 (study PRJEB26924, sample SAMEA4378256) | human gut metagenome | biome: human gut; feature: human-associated habitat; material: faeces...
TGCGCCGCGCCCATGTGGGATGCGTGTTCTGCGACGGCAACAAGGATATATCCGCGTTCCGCGGCAAGAATATCTGCGCCAAGTGCAGGCGCGAGCTGCAAAAGACCTGAAAATAAGAAAAAAACAGTGCCGCCCACTGGGGCGGCACTGTTTTTTTCGTCTTATGCTTTCAGCGCGGTATCGTACAGGGCGTTGCGGGGCAGGCCGGTGTCGTCCGCTACCCGACGCACGGCCTCCTTCAGCTTCATACCGCCGTCCCGCAGGGCCAGCACCCGTGCTGCGCCCTCTTCCAGCGTCAGGGCCGGCAGGTTCTGCTTCTCCCGGCCCGCTACCACCAGAACGTACTCCCCCCGTGGCTCATTGTCCCGGTAGAAGGCCGCGGCCTGGGCCAGTGTGGTGCGGACAGTGTCTTCATGGAGCTTTGTCAGCTCACGGCACAGGGCGACAGGCCTGTCTCCCAGCAGCTCCACCATGTCGGCCAGTGTCTGCCGCAGGCGGTGGGGCGCCTCGTGGAACACCATGGTGCGCGCCTCGCCGGTCAGCTCCTCCAGGGCAGCGCGGCGCTCTTTTTTACCGGAGGGCAGAAAGCCCTCGAAGGTGAAGCGCCGGGTGTCCAGCCCGGACACGGCCAGGGCGGCGATGGCGGCGCAGCAGCCGGGAATGGCCTGTACCGTCACGCCGTTTTCGGCGCACAGGGCCACCAGCTCCTGCCCCGGATCGCTGATGGCCGGGGTGCCGGCATCGGTGACCAGCGCGCACGTTTCGCCGGAGAGCAGACGTTCCAAAATGGCCTGACCCGCCGCAGCGCGGTTGTGCTCGTGGTAGCTCACGAGCGGCTTTTTAATCTCAAAATGGTTCAGCAGCTTCACGCTGACGCGGGTGTCCTCCGCTGCGATGAAGTCTGCCCGGGCCAGCGTTTCTGCGGCGCGGGGCGAGAAGTCGCCCAGGTTGCCGATGGGCGTGGCCACCAGATACAGGATACCTGCCATTGGGAATTACCCCCTGTCCTTGAAATAGATGCGGCGCAGCTCGCCGCTTTCGCCGCCGTCTGCTTGCAGCAGCAGCGGCGTGTGCACCGCCAGTCCGGCCCCGCCGTGACGGCGGCAGGACAGCAGCACCAGCCGCGGCGGCGTCTGTGCGTCCTTCTGCACGAAGCGCAGCACCTTCGGCTCCAGCCGGTGGCGGCGCAGGACGTCCATCAGTTCCGCCGTCCGTTCCGCCCGGTGGACCAGGCAGAACCGTCCACCGCTGCGGAGCAGATACGCTGCCGCAGCACACAACTGGTCAAAGGTGCAGGCGGTTTCGGACCGGGCCGTGCCCCGGCTTCCCTCCGCCACCCGTCCTGTGTGGGGCGGGAAATAGGGCGGATTGGCCACGCACAGGTCGAAACTCCCGGCTTTTGGCAGAGCTGTCCGATCCCGCAGGTCGGCCCGCAGCACGGCAACGCGGTCCTCCAGACCATTGACGGCGGCGTTTTCTTCCGCCAGCGCACAGGCAGCACTGTCGATATCAATGTTGGTGATGTGCAGTTCCTGCTGCCGCGCCAGCAGCAGGAGGCCCAGCAGGCCGATCCCGGCGCCCAGGTCACAGACGCGCTCACCACGCCGCACTTCGGCAAAGTCTCCCAGCAGGAACGTGTCGGTGGAGGGCTTGAACACGTTGTCGTCAAAGCGGAAGCGAAAACCACCCGGCCACAGCTCATCCCAGTGCTCCATGCCGCTTCCTCCTCTGCACATAGCTGTACTATCCGTTGACAAAGGGGTGTCTGCCCTTATCGGCGGATGATATCATGGTGACACTGCGTTGATACCATGTTGATACCATGTTGATACCATGATGACACCATTGTAATACAAAACCCGGGGGGATACAACAAAAAAGTGACCGGCACCGCCGGTCACTTTTCCTCATCGTTGTGCTTGGTTAAATTACTCAGCGGGGCTGATAGCGCCGTTGGGACAGGTGTCAGCGCAGGAACCGCAGTCCAGGCAAGCGCCGGCATCGATGACGTAACGATCATCACCCTGAGAGATAGCGCCCACGGGGCAAGCATCAGCGCAAGCGCCGCAGCTCACGCAAGCAGAACCGATCTGATAAGCCATAGTAAGTACCTCCATTAAGATTGTAAACACATTGTACCATGAAAAATGAAAAAATCAACCCCATTTTCCGTGGAAATTCAAGGTTTTTAGTTAGCATACACTAACTCGCGAAATCCCGGGAAACGTCCGGTCAGCTGCCGGTGACCACCATGTACAGCAGTGCCGCTGTCTCCCGCGCCCAGTAGCCGGCGGTCAGGAACCAGGGGCTGGCGCAGCCGGCGGAATGGGGTGTCAGGCCGCTGCGCTGCGCCCAGACGGCGGCGCGGAGCTGGTGGAAGTTGTCCGAGGCGATGGCCACGTCCGTGGACAGGCCCTTCTTCCGCAGCAGCGCGGCGGAGAAGGCCAGGTTCTCTTCGGTGGAGGCGGACTGGTCTTCCAGCAGGATACGCTCCGGCGCGATACCCATGGACACCAGCGTGTCACGGATACACTGTGCCTCGCTGATGGGCTCGCTGCCGTTCTGCCCGCCGGAGGCGACGCACAGGGCGTCCGGGTGTGCGGTCAGATAGTCATAGGCCGCGTTGATGCGGCCACGCAGCATCAGGCTGGGGTGGCCGTCCGGGAATACCTGGCAGCCCAGCACCACCACGGTGCAGTTCTGTCCGTCGGCGGGCCGGTCCGCGGCGGCTATGGCCATTTTACCCAGCGTTACCAGAATGGCCGTCATACACACGGCGATCACGCAGCCCGCCAGCGCGCGAAGCCATTTTGGCCGCAGCAAGCGGCGGAAGAAGTCCGGCCATGTGAGCCACGCGGCGCACAGCAATAGCAGCGCCGCCGGCCACAGCATGCCGAAGTGGACGATGCCCATCCCCAGCGGCAGCAGGAAGAACGCTGCCGCCAGCAGGCAGAGGACAGCCAATATATGCCGTAGGACCTTTGCCATGTCAGTTCTCCTTGATATGTCCGGCGATGCGCTGCATGATCATGTCGAGGGCGACTAAGTTGTGGCCGCCTTCAAGCACGATGATATCGGCATACTTGCGGCTCGGCTCGACGAACTGCTCGTGCATGGGCTTGACGGTCGTCAAGTACTGCGTGATGACGCTCTCGAGCGTGCGGCCGCGGTCGCGCACGTCGCGCAGCGCGCGGCGCAGAATGCGCACGTCGGCGTCGGTCTCGACAAAAATTTTGATGTCGAGCATTTCGCGCAGCCGCGGGTCCTGGAAAATGAGGATGCCCTCGACGATGACGACCTTGCTCGGCCGGATGAGCTCGGTCTCGCTTGTGCGCTGGTGGTCTGCGTAGGAGTAGACGGGGCAGCGGATGGCCTTGCCCGCCTTGAGCTCCTTAAGCTGCTCGACCATCAGATCGGTCTCGAAAGCGTCGGGGTGGTCGTAATTCTGCTTGCAGCGCTCTTCAAAGGGCCTGTCCTGATATTTATAATAGCTGTCGTGGTGCACGACGCTGATATCGTCGCCGAAGTGCTGCTTCAGATGCTCGGTGAGCGTCGTTTTGCCCGAACCGGTGCCGCCTGCAATGCCAATGAAGATGGTGTTCATCGCCAGACCCTCCATGAATCGTTTGTTGTTAAGTCGATTATAGGAAGACTTTGGCGAAAAAGCAAGGCCGCGCGGCGGAATGCGGCAAAAATTTGCGTGTTTCGGTTGACGCGGGACAAAAAAGCAAGTATTATGTAAAGGAACGCGGCACCGTGTGTGCTCGCGCGCAGAGACTCTATTTTGACAAAAGAAAGGAGCGTCGGCATGAATCTTCTCAAGTGCCCGCGCTGCGGCGAAGAATATTCCCCCAGCTATCGCAGATGCCCGTTCTGCGAGGAGGGAGACCATCCCCGTAAGATCAAGTACAACTCCAGCAAACAGAGCGGCGGCCGGCGCGTTTCGGATAAAAAGCAGACGCAGTCCGTCCGCGGCGCGATGGCGGCGGTGCTCGTCGTCGTGCTGCTGCTTCTGAGCTGGTCGCTCTTTGGTGACAAGATCGTCGCAAAGATCACGCCCGCCGACGACGACGATACCCCCGGCGTGCAGGACGATGTCAATACGCCCGACGACAGCAATACGAACACGGACGATCCGAACGCGAACAACGGCAACACCACTGACCCGAACACCGGTGATGAGCCGAACGCAAATGATCCTGCAAACAGCAGCGACACAACTGCCACCAATCCCGGCACCACGACAACCCCATCCACCCCGACGGTGGATGCCTCGGCCCTGAGCATCAAGACGAACGTCGGTACGACGCTGCCCAAGGACGCGAACGGCAACTTTGACTGCACGATCAAGCCGAGCGAGACCATCCGCCTGAGCGTTTCCGGCACGGACGCGGCCGCGACCTGGGCGGTGGCGGACGCGAGCGTCCTGTCTATCTCGGCGGACGGCTTGATCACGCCTGCCAAGGTGGGTACCACGACCGTGACGGCCACCGTTGGCGGCGCGGTGCTGACCATCACGGTGCGCATCAAGTAAAGAGAAAAAGAACGGCCGGGGGCCGTTCTTTTTTACGCAAAAAGGGGCGGCTTTCCTTGCAAGCACTGCCCGCCTGTGCTACAATTACCTTGAAAAAGTATTTGCAGGAGCTATCGACCATATGACGACCCGTGAATTTCAGCAGAAAAAGCCGCTTTCCATTCTCTTCACCTACTTCAAGCCGCACCGCGGCCTGTTTATCCTGGACCTTGTCTGCGCGACGGTCGTTGCGCTCATCGATCTCGCCTTCCCGCTCGTGACGCGCAAGTCGATGTACGACCTTTTGCCGAATCAGCAGTACCGCACGTTTTTTATCGTGATGGGCGTGATGATGGCGGCGTTCATTGTGCGCGCGCTTTTATACTATGTCATTTCCTACTGGGGACACACATTCGGCATTCTGGTGGAGGCGGACATCCGCCGCGACCTTTTCACGCACGTGCAGGAGCTGGACGTCAGCTTCTTTGACCACAACCGCACGGGCCAGCTCATGAGCAGGCTGACGAGCGATCTCTTCGAGATCACGGAGCTTGCCCACCACGGCCCCGAGGACCTGCTCATTTCGACGCTGACGATTGTCGGCGCGCTCGCCATCCTGTTTTCCATCGAGTGGCGGCTCGCGCTGGTCGTGGCGTGCATCCTGCCGGTGTTCATCACGGTCATCATGTCGCGCCGCAGCAAGATGACGGCAGCCTCGCGCGGCGAGAAGCAGAAGACTGCCGCCATCAATGTCGGCATCGAGTCGTCGCTCTCCGGCATCCGCACGGCGCGCGCCTTTGCCAACGAGGAAGAGGAGATCGACAAATTCAACGCGGCGAACGAGGAATTCAAGGTCTCCAAGCGCAAATTCCACCACGAGATGGGTGTGTTCAACGCGACGATGGAGTTTTTTATGACGCTGCTCTCCGCCGCCGTCATCACGGTGGGCGGCTATCTCATCATGCGCGGCGAGATGAACTACATTGACCTCATCACGTTTTCCCTTTACATCGCAACGTTCATCAACCCCGTGCGAAAGCTCGCGAATTTCTCTGAGATTTTTGCTCGTGGCTTTGCAGGTCTTGAGCGCTTCACGGCACTCATGCGCGTCGAGCCCGCGCTCAAGGACGCACCGGACGCGAAGGAGCTCGAACACTGCCGCGGCGAGATCGACGTCGACCATGTGAGCTTTTCTTACGAGGGCGAGGAGAATGAAGGCGTGCTCCACGACGTGAGCGTGCATATAAGGCCTGGCGAGATGCTCGCCATCGTCGGCCCCTCCGGCGGAGGCAAGTCGACGCTCTGCCAGCTCATCCCGCGCTTTTACGAGGTGAGCGAGGGCGCGATCCGTATCGACGGGGAAGATGTGCGCTCTCTTACGCAGTCGTCTCTTCACCGCGCCATCGGCATCGTGCAGCAGGATGTGTTCCTCTTTGCCGACACGGTGCGCGAGAATATCCGCTATGGCCGCCCCGACGCGACGGACGAGGAGATCGTCGAAGCGGCGAAGCGCGCGGAGATTTACGATGATATCATGGCCATGCCGCACGGCTTCGACACCTATGTCGGCGAGCGCGGCACGATGCTCTCCGGCGGACAGAAGCAGCGCGTGTCCATCGCGCGCATCTTCCTCAAAAACCCGCCCATCCTCATTCTGGACGAGGCGACGAGCGCGCTCGACAGCGTGACGGAGGTCAAAATTCAGCACGCTTTCGATGAGCTCGCGCGTGGGCGCACGACGCTTGTGATCGCGCACCGCCTCTCGACCATCCGCTCGGCGGACCGCATCCTCGTCGTCGAGAATGGCCGCATCGCCGAGCAGGGCAGCCACGAGGCGCTGCTCGCGCAAAACGGCGAGTATGCGTCCCTCTGGCGCACGCAGAATGGGAAAGCATGATGGACAGACGGCAGCTTTTGGATCGCGCCGCGCGCAATGGCGATGAGCGCGTGCTGCTGGCGCACATTCTGGACAAGTGTGAGCAGAGCAGAAACCGCAATATCCCGTCGGCGACGGACTTTTTGAGCCCCGCTGAGCAGCGCAGCGCGCAGGACCTACTGCACGCCGCCGCCATTCATGACGGCTGCGCCTTCTGCGGTGGATTTGAGCGCGCGGAGCGGAGAATGATCCTCTTTCTGCCCGACTGGCAGGAGGAGGCCGACGAGAGCGAGTACATGACGGCGCTCCGCTGCACGTATCGCAAGGAAGATACGCTGACGCACCGCGACTTTCTCGGCTCGCTGATGGCGCAGGGCGTCACGCGCGAAAAGCTCGGCGACATTTTGGTGTCGGAGGGCTCGTGCGATTTGATCGTCTCGCGCGATATCGCGCCGTATCTGCTGCAAAACGTGACGAGCGCGGGGCGCGTGAAGCTCTCGGTCAGCGAGATCGAGCTTTCAGACTTGAGCGTCCCCGAGCTCAAGGTCAAGGAGATTCGCGACACGGTCTCGACACTGCGGCTCGACGCCGTGGCGGCGAGCGGCTTTTCGATGAGCCGCGGCAAGGCGCAGGAGCTCATCTCATCCGGGCGCGTGCAGCTCAACCACCGCGAAACGCTCAAGAGCGACGCCCCCGTCGCGCAGGGGGATGTGATCTCCGCGCGCGGGCTTGGAAAATTCGAGGTCGCCGAGGTCGGCGGCCTGAGTAAAAAAGGAAGAACGGCGCTGTTGCTGCGCCGATACCTGTAAGGAGAATCAAACAATGACGATGGATGAAAAGATCGCGCGCATCAACGCGCTGGCGCACAAGGCCAAAGCTGAAGGCTTGACCGACGAGGAGAAGGAGGAGCAGGCGCAGCTGCGCCGCGACTACATCGACTCGGTGAAGGCAAACCTAAAATCCCAGCTCAATACGCTCTATGTGCTGGACGAAAAGACAGGTAAAAAGACGAAGATCGTCGACTTTGAGCGCGAGCGCGCCGCGAGAGCGGGCAAGAAAAAGGAGAACAGATAAATGAGCAAGGATTTTGAATACGATCCCGAGACCGGTTCGTTCCGCTTTGACGAGAGCGGCGGAAAAACGAAGAAAAAGAACGATGTCGACGTCGGCGGCTGGATCATCATTGCGGCGCTGTTTGCCTTCGGCCTGTGGCCCATCGGCCTCATCGCGCTCATCTCCAAGCTCTCGGACAAGCCGAAGAAGGTGAATTCCTCGCGCGGCGGCATGCACACGTCCACAAGCCCGAATGCAAACGTTTCCTCGCGCAGCAAGGTGGAAAAGTCCGTGGTGAAGACGGCGAAGCAGATGAACCGCGCGCCGAAGGCTTCGGACAAGACCTCCCGCATCCTCTCGATCGTGGGCGCTGCCATCACTGCGATCTTTGGTATCAGCCTTGTGACCATGCTGGGCGAGGTCATCGCCTACGGCTGGTATTCCTACATGATGGAAGAGCTTTTCCCTATGTGCGGCTTTTTTGCCGGCGGCGTTGCCATGCTCGTCGCCGGGCAGCGGATGAAGCGACGCAGCGCACGTGTTGCGCGCTACCTTGCCGTGATGGGCAAGCGCGGCTACATTGCTGTGGACGAACTCTGCGCCGTGACGGGCAAGAGCCGCAAAAAGATCGAGAGTGACCTTGACTACATGGTCGAAAAGGGTCTGCTCGGCGCGGGCGCGTACTTAGACAGCGGCCGCGGCATCTTCTTCCGCAGCGCCGACGCCTTTGCCGACTACGCGAATGCGACCGCGAAAAAGGAAAACGTCACGCCCAAGGAGGCCAACGAGGGCTATGCGGGCGCACTGCGCGCCATCCGCTCGGCCAACGACCGCATCGCCGACCCCGTGCTGAGCGAGAAGATCGACCATCTCGAGACCGTTGCGGGCAAAATTTTCCGCGAGGTCGAGGAGCATCCCGAAAAGCAGCAGCAGGCCGCGACGTTCCTCAATTACTACCTGCCCACGACGCTCAAGCTGCTTGACAGCTACGCCAAGTTTGAAGAGGCGGGCATCGAGGGCGAGAATCTCTCCCGCGCGCAGGAGCGCATCGAAGAGACGATGGATGCCCTCATCAAGGGCTTTGACAAGCAGCTCGACGATTTGTACCGCAACGAGGCGATGGACATCGACAGCGATATCCGCGTGATGGAAAATATGCTCCGCCGCGACACGGCGAGCGTGGAGGACGATTTCGGCCTCGGCGGCGCGGCAGTGCAGCGCGCACCGGATGAGGAATAAGGTGCTGCGCCGCTCTCATACGCTCTATGAGGAGAAAGGACAAGAGGCATGAAACAAACCAGCAGACGATTTGACGCCGCAGCCTTTTACGGCGGCACGAACAGCGAGGCCTACCGCTATCTCGGCGCGCACCGCACGCGGCGGTCGGGGAAAGACGGCTACGTCTTCCGCACATGGGCGCCGAACGCCGCGCATGTGTCCGTTGTGGGCAATTTCTGCGGCTGGAACGGCTACGCCCACCCGATGGAAAAGAACGCGGACGGTTTCTGGGAGTGTTTTGTGCCGTCCCTCAAGCGCTACGATACCTACAAGTTCGCCGTGACGGCACAATCGGGCGAAACGGTCCTCAAGGCCGACCCCTACGCCTTCCACGCCGAGACCCGCCCCGGTACGGCCAGCAAGCTCTATGACCTCGGCGGCTACCGCTGGGGGGATGACGAATGGCGCGCGAGCCGCGCAAAGGCACCCCTCGACCGCTCACCGCTCAACATTTACGAGGTCCACCTCGGCTCATGGCGGCGGCACGAAAACGGCGATTTTTACGACTACCGCACGCTCGCGCGCGAGCTGGCGGATCACGTTCTGGACCTTGGCTACAACTGCGTCGAGCTCATGCCCGTCACCGAGTATCCGCTTGACGATTCCTGGGGCTATCAGTGCACCGGCTATTTTGCCGCAACGTCGCGCTACGGCACGCCCAGGGACTTTATGTACTTTGTCGACCATCTGCACCAAAAGGGCATTTCCGTCATTTTAGACTGGGTGCCGTCGCACTTCTGCAAGGACGCGCACGGCCTCATCGACTTTGACGGCACGCCCTGCTACGAATACGCCGACCCCAATAAGCGCGAGCACGAGGGCTGGGGAACGCGTGTGTTCGACTATGGCCGCGGCGAGGTGAAGAGCTTTCTCCTTTCCTCTGCTGCGTTCTGGCTGCGCGAGTTCCATGTGGACGGCCTGCGCGTGGACGCGGTCGCGTCGATGCTGTACCTCGACTATGGCCGCGAAAATGGCCGTTGGACGCCAAACATCAACGGCGGGCACGAGAATTTAGAGGCCATCGACTTCCTGCGCGCGCTCAACGAGATGGCGTTTTCCGTCGACCCGAACGCGCTGATGGTCGCGGAGGAGTCGACCGCGTGGCCGCTCGTCACACGGCCCGCCAAGGATGGCGGCCTCGGCTTCAACCTCAAGTGGAACATGGGCTGGATGAACGACATGTGCCACTATTTGAAGCTTGACCCCTGGTTCCGCCAGTTCCACCACAAGGACATCACGTTCTCGCTGATGTACGCCTTTTCGGAGAATTTCGTCCTGCCGATCTCGCACGACGAGGTCGTGCACATGAAGGGCTCGCTTCGCGGCAAGATGCCGGGCGACGACTGGCAGCAGCTGGCGGGGGTGCGCGCGTTTACGGCGTACCTGCTCGCCCATCCGGGCAAGAAGCTCACGTTCATGGGCGCGGAGCTGGGCCAGTGGCACGAGTGGAATTTTGCCTCTCAGCTCGACTGGTATTTGCTCGAAAATAAAGAAAATCAGCAGACCCAGCGGTTTTTCAAGGACATCAACCGCTTTTACCTGTCGCAGAGCCCACTTTGGGACATTGACTTTTCATGGGAGGGCTTTGAGTGGCTCGTCGCCGACGACAACCACAACAACGTCGTCGTCTTCGTCCGGCGCGACCGGAAAGGGCGCGAGCTCATCGCGGCGGTCAACTTCTCGCCCGTCGGACGCGCGGACTACCGCTTCGGCGTCCCGCCGAAAAAGACGTACCGCGAGGTGTTTACCACCGACCTTCCCGCATACGGCGGCACGGGCGACTGGCGCAACGAAGGAGAGCTTTTGACCGAGTCCATCCCCTCGCACGGCAAGCCCTGCTCGCTGTGCGTGACCATCCCGCCGCTCGGCGCGGTGTTCTTCGCGGGCGAGGGCGAATGGCAGGAAGAGGAGAAAACCAACGAGCCGCCCGAGGTGTGACCGGACGGCAACGAAACAAGGAGGAGAGAACAAGCGTGAAGAAAGAATGTATCGCCATGCTGCTTGCCGGCGGCCAGGGCAGCCGTCTCTACGTGCTCACGGAGAATATGGCGAAGCCCGCCGTGCCGTTTGGCGGCAAGTTCCGCATCATTGACTTTCCGCTCTCAAACTGCGCCAACGCTGGCATCGACACCGTCGGCGTTCTGACGCAGTACCGCCCGCTGGAGCTCAACCGCTACATCGGCTCGGGCCAGCCGTGGGATCTCGACCGCGCGGACGGCGGCGTGCACATCCTGCCGCCGTATCAGAGCGCGGGCGGTGCGTCGTGGTATAAGGGCACGGCCAACGCCATCTTCCAGAACATCGGCTTTGTCGACATGTACGACCCCGAGTATGTGCTCATCCTCTCGGGCGACCACATCTACAAGATGAATTACGCCAAGATGCTCGCCCACCACAAAAAAGCGGGCGCGGACTGTACCATCTCCGTTATGGAGGTGCCCTGGGAGGATGCGCCGCGCTTTGGCATCATGAACGTGGACGAAAACGACACGATCACGGAATTCGAGGAAAAGCCCGCGCATCCCAAGAGCAACCTCGCGTCGATGGGCATTTACGTCTTCACGTGGAAAAAGCTGCGTCAATACCTCATCGAGGACGAGAGCGACGAGGCGAGCAGCAACGACTTCGGCAAAAACATCATCCCCAAGATGCTGCAAAACGGGGAAAAGATGGCGGCGTACCGCTTCTCCGGCTACTGGAAGGACGTTGGCACGCTCGACTCTCTTTGGGATGCGAACATGGATATGCTCGCGACCGGCAGCGGACTTGATCTTCTCGAAAAGGACTGGCCAATCTATGGCCGCTCCGTCTCCGCGCCGCCGGCGTACTTAGGCGTCAACGCGCACGTGGAGCACAGCGTCGTCGCGCGCGGCTGCACGGTCGAGGGCGAGGCGGAGAACTCCGTCCTCTCTGAGCGCTGCACGGTGGAGGAGGGCGCAAGCGTCCAGTACTCCATCCTGATGCCCGGCGCGGTCGTCAAAAAGGACGCGCGCGTCTCCTACGCCATCATCGGCGAGAACGGCGTCGTCGGCGAGCACGCCTTTGTCGGCGCGCCGCCCGAGGCGGTGCCGCCGGAGCAGTGGGGCATCACGGTGCTCGGCCCCGGCGCGGCGGTCGCGGATGACTATGTGCTGCCTGCCAACCGCATGCGCAGCGTGGACGGAAAGGAGACGGTACGATGAACGGACTGCACGGCATCATCTTTGCCTATGAAAAGGCTCCCGGCCTTCGCGAGCTGACCGAAGCGCGCATGCCCGGCTCTGTGCCGTTCGGCGGGCGCTACCGCGTGGTCGACTTCATGCTCTCCAACATGGCGGGCGCGGGCATCACAGACGTCGGCGTTGTGCTGCACGGCAACTATCAAAGCCTGCTCGACCACATCGGCAGCGGCAAGACGTGGGACATGGCGCGCAAGAACGGCGGTCTCAAGCTGCTGCCGCCCTTTGCCGACGCGCGCAAGTTCGGCGTGGAGGAATTCCGCGGCAAGATGGAGGCGCTCTCGGGCGTGCGGTCGTACCTGCACGAGATCCGGCAGAAGTACGTCGTCCTGTCCGACAGCGACCTTATCATCAATCTGCCGCTGCAGAAGGTGCTGGACGCGCACATCGAAAGCAGCGCGGACATCACCTGCGTCTGCACCGAGAGCGGCCAGTTTGTGGAAAACGCCACGTATTTCACCGTCAACGAAGCGGGCCGCATCACCGAGACGCGCTGCGCGCCGCACAAGGCGAGCGGCTGCCGCAGCCTGGAGATCTACCTTCTGAGCCGCGACCTTCTTATCTCCCTTGTGGACGAGTGCGCCGCGCAGGACAAATACAGCTTTCGCAGCGATGTGCTCTGCGCCATGGGCGACAAGCTCGACCTGCGCGCTTTCCTGTGGGACGGCTTTGCCGCGCAGCTGCGCACGGTGCAGGAATACTATGAGCGCAGCATGCAGCTCTTAGACCCCGCCATCCGCTCCGAGCTCCTGTGTGCCGAGCGGCCCATCCTCGCTAAAGAGGATGACGAGGCGGCGTCGTACATCGCGCCCGACTCGCGCTGTGTCAATTCGCTGATCGCCGACGGCTGCCAGATCGAGGGCAACGTAGAGGGGAGCATCCTCTTCCCAGGCGTCAAGGTCGGCAAGGGGAGCCAAGTCAAAAACTGCATCCTCTTTAAGAATACCGTGGTGGAGGACGGCGTGACGCTCGGCTGCGTCATCGCCGACAAGGACGTCCACATCCGCCGCGGCGGCACGCTGATCGGACACGAGAGCTACCCGCTCGCCGTGAGCAAGGGCAGCATTGTATAAAAGCAGCAAACAGAAGAAAGGAGCTTGCAGATGAACATTTTGTATGTGACGAGCGAGGCGGTCCCCTTTTGCAAGACGGGCGGCCTTGCCGACGTGGCCGGCAGCCTTCCGCAGGCGCTCGCGGCAAACGGAGACCGCGTGAGCGTCATCCTGCCGCTTTACGAGCGCGTGAAGGACAAGTGGGGCGAGCAGCTCCACTTTGAAAAGTGGACGTTCGTGCGCCTTGCGTGGCGCAGCGTCTACTGCGGGCTCTTTTCGCTCGAGCGCGACGGCGTCACGTGGTACTTTGTCGACAATGAGACGTATTTCCGCCGCAGCGAGCTCTACGGCTACTATGACGACGGCGAGCGCTTTGGCTTTTTCTCCCGCGCGGTGACGGAACTGCTCAAGTCCCTGCCGCAAAAGCCCGACGTTGTCCACTGCAACGACTGGCAGAGCGCGCTTGTGCCCATCTACATCAGGGATGAAGCCGTGCGCGACGACTTTTATAAGGGAATCCGAACCGTCATTACGGTGCATAATATCGAATATCAGGGCCGCTACGGCAGCCGCACGGTCGAAGACCTGTTCGGCCTGGACCATGGCTGGTTCGACGGCGGCACGATCGAATTCGGCGGCGATGTGAACCTTTTAAAGGGCGCGATCGTCACGGCGGACGCCGTGACCGCCGTGAGCCCGACCTACGCGCAGGAGCTCAAGTACGCGTACTTTGCCCACGGGCTGGAAAACGTGATGAGCATGAATGCGCGCAAGCTCCACGGCGTGCTCAACGGCATCGACATGCAGCGCTATGACCCGTCGCGCGACAAGAGCCTCGCAGCGGCGTATTCGCCCGATGACCTTGCCGGAAAGAAGAAGGACAAGGCAGCGCTCCAGCGTGTGCTGGGATTGCAGGAACGGCCCGATACGCCGATCCTCGCGATGGTCACGCGCCTTGTCTCCCACAAGGGGCTCGACCTTGTGTGCGAAACGCTCGACGCATTTATGGGCAAGGACGTACAGTTCGTCGTGCTCGGCAAGGGCGACGCGAAGTACGAGACGTTTTTTGAGTACGCCAAGCAGCGCTACGGCGGACGCATGGCCGTCTACCTCGGCTATTCCGAGCAGCTCGCCATGCAGATCTACGCGGGCGCAGACCTCTTCCTGATGCCCTCGAAGAGCGAGCCGTGCGGGCTCTCGCAGATGATCGCGATGCGCTACGGCGCGGTGCCCATCGTGCGCGAGACCGGCGGATTAAAGGACACTGTCCACGCGTATGAAGCCTGGAACGGACAGGGCAACGGCTTCACCTTTGCCAACTACAACGCTGGCGACATGTGCCACGTGATCTGCGAGGCCATTGACCTTTACCATGACAACAAGGGCGCCTACGCGATGCTCCAGCAGCGCGGCATGACCGCAGATTTCAGCTGGACGCGCTCGGCGCAGGAATACCGCAACATTTACGAATCCATCTGCCGATAAAGAAAAGGAAAACGATCTATGACCATTGACTCTGTGAAGAAAATGAAAGACGCGCTGTGCGAAAAGCTGAAGGTCAGCTTCGGCAGCACCGTGGAGGAGGCGAGCGACGCGCAGATGATGCGCGCGAGCGCCCTTGTCCTGCGCGACGTGATGGCCGAGCGCAGCGTGGACACCATGCGCGAGACCCGCGAGGAACACCGCCGTCAGGTGCACTACCTGTCGATGGAATTTCTGATGGGCCGCAGCCTGATGAAAAACGCGTTCAATTTAGGCGTCGGCGAAATTCTGACCGAAGCGCTCGACGAGCTGGGCTTCCGCGCAGCGGACATCTTTGAAAGCGAGCCCGACGCGGGTCTCGGCAACGGCGGCCTCGGCCGCTTGGCCGCGTGCTATCTCGACTCGATGACGACGCTCGACATCCCCGCCGCGGGCTATTCCATCTGCTATGAGCTCGGCATTTTCCGCCAGCGCATCGTCGACGGCCAGCAGGTCGAGCTGCCGGACAACTGGAAGGACCTCGGCGGCGCGTGGCTGCTGCCCAAGCCGCAGGAGACCGAGACCGTCTGCTTCGGCGGCACGGTCCGCCAGTTCTGGGACGACGGGCGGCTGCATGTTGTGCCCGAGGGCGCGACCGAGGTGCTGGCTATCCCCTGCGATATGGAGATCGCGGGCTACGGCACGGATCATGTGAACACACTGCGCCTTTGGGATGCAAAGTCTCCCGTGCCGCTCGACATGTCGCTCTTTTCACAGGGCGAATATCTGCGCGCGCAGGAGCAGCACGCGATGGCCGAGACCATCGCAAAGGTGCTCTATCCCGAGGACAACCATCCCGAGGGGAAGAGCCTGCGCTTAAAGCAGCAGTATTTCTTCGTCTCCGCGACCGTGCAGTCCATCGTGCGCAAGCACATCGAGGTCTACGGTACGGCGGCGAACTTCCACGAAAAGAATGTCATCCAGATCAACGACACGCACCCCGCGCTCGTCATCCCCGAGCTCATGCGCGTCCTGATGGATGATGCGGGCCTCGACTGGGACACGGCGTGGAACATCACGACGCACTCCGTCGCTTACACGAACCACACGGTGCTTTCCGAGGCGCTGGAGCGCTGGCCGCAGGAGTTGATGCAGTCGCTTCTGCCGCGCGTGTGGACGATCATCACCGAGATCGCGCGCCGCTATCAGGAAAAAATCGAAAACTACTACCACGACGAGGCCAAAACGCGTGAATTGGCCATCATCTGGGACGGCCAGGTCCGCATGGCAAACCTGTGCATCGCGGGCGGCATGGCCGTGAACGGCGTGAGCGCTCTGCACTCGGACATCCTGCGAAACGACGTTTTTAAATACCAGTGCGCGATGGAGCCGGAGAAGTTCAAGAATGTCACCAACGGCATCGACCACCGCCGCTGGCTCGCGCAGATCAACCCGCGGCTCGACGAGCTCGTGCGCGCGCTCGCGGGCGGGGATGAATACCTCCTGCACCCCGAAGCGCTCAAAAAGCTTGAATCCTACGCGAACGACACCGCCGTGCTCGACCGTCTCGGCGAGATCAAGCGCGCGAATAAGCTCGATTTTGCCGTCTACGTCAAAAAGACGCAGGGCATCGTGCTCAACACCGACGCGATCTTCGACGTGCAGGTCAAGCGCCTGCACGAGTATAAGCGTCAGCTTTTGAACGCGATGCATATCATCTACCTCTATCAACAGCTGCAAAACGACCCGAACCGCGCCATGCAGCCGCGCGTGTTCCTGTTCGGCGCGAAGGCCGCGCCGGGCTACGCGGTCGCCAAGCGCATCATCCGCCTCATCAACTCCCTTGCCGCCGAGGTCAACGCTGACCCCATCTGCCGCGACAGGCTGCAGGTGGTGTTCCTTGAGAACTACCGCGTGTCGCTCGCCGAGCATCTGATGCCCGCGAGCGAGGTGAGCCAGCAGATCTCCACCGCTGGCAAGGAGGCCAGCGGCACGGGCAACATGAAGTTCATGATGAACGGCGCGCTGACCGTCGGCACGCTCGACGGCGCGAACGTCGAGATGCACGAGAGGCTCGGCGACGAGAACATGTTCCTCTTCGGCCTGCACGCCGACGAGGTCGTGCGCCTCAAGCGCGAGGGCTACGCCCCGCAGAAGCTCTACGCGCGCGACGAGAACCTGCGCGCGGTGATCGACAAGCTCAAGGCGGGCTTCTCAGACGGCGTTTCCTACGACGATCTCGCCTCGCGGCTGCTGATGAACGATGAATACATGCTCTTGCAGGACTTCGCGTCCTACTGCGCCGCCGAGCAGCGCATGGCAGACACCTACGCAAGAAGCGAGGAATGGAACCGCATGTCGCTCATCAACATCGCCCGCAGCGGCATCTTCGCCGCCGACCGCGCCGTCGCGCAGTATGCGGATACGATCTGGCATGTACCGCACAAATAAAGATTTC
>ENA-OWPL01001076-OWPL01001076.1-human-gut-metagenome-genome-assembly--contig:-NODE-1076-length-16811-cov-5.512354_pt1 | contig 16811 bp, 15 predicted proteins | sample MGYA00248263_ERZ651844 | MGnify/ENA primary metagenome ERZ651844 (study PRJEB26924, sample SAMEA4378256) | human gut metagenome | biome: human gut; feature: human-associated habitat; material: faeces...
ATGCAAAGGTAATATATTATATTAGGTACCGCCATACGGGCTAATGGTGATTTACTTACTTACTTGATAAGTATCAAATCAAAGTACATTAGACGAGTCTTTAATGGCTTATCAGAAACAATACCTCTATATGATTTTTCCTGCTCTTCTGTGCTGAACATAAAATCAAAACCATTCTTCTTATAAAAAGCTACAGGCACATCTTCATTATAGGCATCAACTACCAAATAACGACATCCCGTTTTATTATATGGTTCAACAAACCAGGACTTAATAAAGTCCATTACTTCTGTTCCTATATGAAGATGCTGAAATTTTGTTGAAATTCCCAATCTTCCTATAAGTACAGCAGGATATATCAAATCCTGTTTTATATGAGGAACATGCTTTCCAACCTTTTTCTTTCTCGCATTGGGCAAGTACTTCGTGAATATACTGGCATTTGAGACCGTAAAGGCACATACGATATCAGCCTTTGATTCCTCAAGATAATAGCAGTAAGATTTACCAAACAAGTTTTCGGCATAAGCCACAGCATCATTATGGAAGAATCCATCCAAGTCTTCATTGCCACATGAAAATGAAATAGATTCTTCCAATATTTCTTTTGTCAATGGTGAAAACACCGTTTTGTCTGCTAAAAATCCCATAATACTAACTTAAAATTTTGCTTTTGCCAAAATAGCCTTCATCTCAGCACGTTGCTTTGAGAAATCTATGCTACCACGCTTCTTCAATGTTTCTTCAGCTCTTTCTCTGAAAGCTAAAGCCTCATCACCTGTCAGCATAGGGATACCACTAATTGCTAATGCCATAATCTTATCTCCTATTATTTAGTTTATATAACTTGCCGCCAAAGTTACGCTTTTTCTACGAAACCACCAAGAAAATCAAAAGAAATCTGCAACTCATCAGCAAATTCCCTCAAATCAACTACAAACAGCAACTTATAAACTGTAAACTATTAATTGTAAACTTCCCTCTCCCGGCGGTCCCATCCCGCACAACATGGCGAGGGCTTTGATGCCCCGCCAACCTTAGAGCGAAGCGGTTCTGAGCACCGGAGGGCGGTTACATCCTTCCTTCTGAGGTTTCTGTCCCCTAGAAGGGGAACCGAAAGGGTCTTAAAGACTATTGAAGGTAGGTTTTCGAAAAGAGATACCACTTTACCGTTTCTTCAATACCCTCCTCAAACTGGAGAGATGGCTCCCAACCGAGTTCCTTCTGGAGCTTGCGAGAATCGATGGCATAACGCATATTGTGACCCTTTCTGTCTGTCACGTAGGTGATGAGGTCCATATCCTCTCCTTCCTTTCTGCCGAGCTTTTGCTATTATCTATCATTTAGCATTCTTACGCTTAAGAAGTTCGTAAAAAATTTCTTTGATACGGGAGATGTAATGACAAATAGACTCTATATGCTCTTGAATATTAACCTCGTTAGGTGTCTTTAGAATACTGTCGGTTTTATACCAAAGTTGATCCATTGTATCATGTACACGAAACAGCAAGTCGTCATCAAAATATGTTTCATACTTTTTTAAGAGATTATTCATTAAGATATAGACATCTACCAAATTCTCTTTTAGTTGCGACTCAATTATCTGAATGTCAGGACTTACCTTTTCTTTCTCTGATTCTTCTAGGGTATCAATATCATTGTTTTTCTTAAATTCACTTGAAAGTTTCTGATAATCCTCTTTAAATTTCTGAGAATGCTTTTCCAGCTTATCCAATTGTCCTTTCAACAGTTTAGGGCATGTCAGCAGTACATTTTGATGAATTTCAATCTCCTCTAATTCCGTAAGGATTCGTAAATTGACAGAAAAGGTATTTACCAGTTCCGAGAATTTACTCTCCAAAGCTTTCTTTCTAAATTCACGGATTTCTTGATTGAATCTATCTGTTTTGAGACGTATTTCCTTTGAATATTCATCCAATTGCCTTTGGAATTCTGCACAGAGTAAATTCACTTGTGAATTGAAACTCATATTCTGATTAATACCTATCACGATTGGCAGAATAGTACATATTGCTGCGATAATGCTCAACCAAATAGCAATATTTTGCTGAGCTGAACTTTGTTCCGATCTAAATAAAGCATGCTCTTGCTTCAAGATGGTATCCCATTGTTCAAAAAGCATATTGAGACTATCTTTCTGATTACGATCAAGATTTCCATACCCACTATTAGTTAGTTTCCGGATAACATGATCTCGTAAGATCTGCTCTTTCTGATGCTCTAATCGCAATTGTACTTGGTTATCAATATTCGGGCTTGGTGAGAAAACAAAATAAGTCCAAACAATCAATCCAGATATTACGCCAACTAAGAAAACCGGCCACTTAAACTCATTCATCAATCCTTTCATCATTGAATCTTTTTAGTTCTTTTACAACATAACAAACAGAGTGCCCATCTACAAGATTAATACATCCATCAAAATACGGAGAAGGCAAATATGCTTGCTCCAACAATCTTGAAACGGAATAATATGTAAAAGGAATATCCTTTTGCAATAAGGTATTCACAATCTGTTCATCGTGAGTGAAAAATATAACTTGTACAGCATCTTTGTCACCTAGTAACGCATTCGCATTATTAGCAAGCACTTGAAAGAATACAAACAATTCGTTCTTATTACGATAGTCATTTGCATAGAAAATATCATCAAAGACAAACGGAAAGCGAAATTTCATTTTTTTCATCATTTTCAGATTGAACGCAGCCATAAGTGACAAACAGAACAACCTGAAACGAAAGGTATTAAAATACTTGTTAACAGGAATATCATTTACCGTTACTTTCATTCCATAGTTAGCAGCTACCACTCCATGATCTACCTGTACGAAATCAAGTTTCTCTCCTTTAGACATAAAAGGCTCAAATGTATTCTTTATAATATTTTGGAACTCCCCATCAAATATCTCTCTAAACTGTTTTTCCAGATTTTCTTTCAGGTTCTTTTGGAATGTCAACAACCTTTCCTGAAGTCCTCGGAAGAAATCTGCTTCCTTGGTATGTTCCAAAGCTTTTTGTGTAAGAAGATAACTTTGGGTTTCATGAATAATTCTGTCCAGTGGTAAATCTTTGGTATTTTTAAGTTCCATGGTTGTTTCCAGACTGCTATGCAAATCCTCTATGATGGTGATTAGCTCAAAACGATTTTCATCTGCGTCCAGGCTTTCCGTTCTAACTCTTTTTCTTCCCGCCAAAGGTTTATTGTCTCTATTTTCCTGATTTTGGATCAATTGGTAGTTTGCATATACCTTTTTAAAACGCTCTTTAAACCTATTCAGCGAATAGAGTTGAGTCAGACCTTTTGGTATATTCATATCAATAAGATACAAAATTTCTTTGGTATCATAGCTAGAAAAATTTTCTTTTATACCACCTAAGACTTCCCTAAACTCACCAACCTTTTTAAAATCATTATCGCTCAGTTCTACACTGGTATCTCTGATGAATCTCTTCAAATTGTCACGTTGCTTTTGAGGGTCATCTGATATCATAGCTACAGCCTCATTTACTCTATCTATAAGAGCTTGGCAATACCCAGTCGAATCCTTTGCAAAATACAACAGGTCTTCCAAGCCCAAAGCATAACAAAAGCAAGGAACCCAATCTACATCCCCAGAATTACCATCAATTTGCATATACCTGGAAAGTTCATAGATACTGTTTTCTGATAAGAAGAAACTATGAGAATCAATGCCCATATCACTGAACGGTAAGTTAACTCCATTCTCCAAGGCAGACTCATCATAAAAGGTATAAAGCTTCACATCCGGAATGCTTCCTTGCTTTCGGTTCACATACCAATTCAAATCAGAAATACCTCGATAAGTCGCTTCACTAATCTTGCCTGTACAAACCTGTTCCATGGCATCAAACAGAGAGCTTTTACCTAAGCCATTATTTCCCAAGACAAAAACACTTTGAGGATATTCTACAGTTTCCCCTTCTTTATACAGCTTTTTACAGAAGGATATTCCATAATAAGAGGTGTCTTCCTTTGGTTGTCCATATTTTCTGTAATTATTGAGCAATAAATATTTAAATCGGAAGTCATACACATCATGTTCATAGAATCTCCACACATCATACATAGGAGGTTCCCTAAACATTTTCTTCCATTGCCCAGCCAGGTCATAAGGATCGTCGGTAAATAGCCGAAAGACCTCTTGCAGATCCCTCTCAAGAGCTTTGTCGTCCATCAAGGAATCTGCCAAAAGTTTACATTTCAGAATATTCATACGAATTAATATATCAAAAGTTCCAACATCTTGCTACGAATGTCTTCATATGGAACCGAGAGGATATTATCCAAATCCTCAGCCAAAGGCCGGAACCAATCAGCCATTCTGGTACCATCAGCAAAAGACTTATCTTCTCCATCCAGCCAATCAACGAATTGCTCAAAGTCTGCATAGTCATAATCATATAAGTTTTCTTTCGTCTTATAGTGATACCACAAGTTCCAAAAATACTTCAGATTTGTCACCACATAGAAGAACATCACATCCTGCCCACATTTTTTTATGGTAGAATTATACTTTTCCTTGAAAATCAATTCAAAATCCTTATATGTCACACCCTCTTGATAAAAGTCCAAATCCGTATCAGGGAAGCGCCAAAACAGCGTGTCACATTCTAAAGCCATACGCTTTACCAGTTCATCGTTTTGAATATCATCCTTGATGAGATGACATAGCTCCAACATTTGGAAATGTATGTCTTTAGCCATCGGAATATGCTCATCAGTATAAAACAAGAAGTTTAAATACTCACGAGTATCTACATACATTTGCTTACAATTATCCATACGTTTCTTTGAAGACTTCGCTATTTCTTTCAATTTCCCCAGCGTTTCCTCATCCAGAATAGAACCTAAGGCAAGATTACGAGCATATTCATTATCCTCTATGGTAATTTCGCCAAAAGAATCCTCACTCAACACATTTGATTCAATCGCCCATTCCAGCATAGGAATTTTCTTTCCCGATATTTCGACAGCCATTTCATATCTGGCAGCATCTTGATTAAAAACCGGACACCAATGCTGCGAAAACACTCTACGCGGCAACACATCTACATGGTTCTCAACCAAATAAATATGCGATAAGAACAACTCCAAATCTATCAGACTGACAAATAGAGATTGAGTCTCACTCATATATAAAGAGACCAGCGTAAGAAGAGTCCTCAACATTTGGTCTTTGTTACTATCCTCATTCTCACCCGATCTGAACATACGGACCCAACCACTATTAACACCTTCATCAGTTCTTACATAGTTAGGAACTACCGAGCCATGATCTATACGGACATCAATTCCCTTATGGATTTCATTTAGCAAATCAATATGCTTGTCATCCCAATGCTTGGAAAATCTATCCAGCATGGAAGCATAAGTTTCACCAAAACGTAAGCGACTATAATCAGAATGTTCTAGTTTTCTGGAAGCGATTTCAATCTTCCAATGCATCGCGCTGAACATACTGGAAAGCAACAAGTCTGCATTATTTCCACCTGGCTGGCGTTGATTATCGATTGCCATTTGGTAATTGTAATCCACTTGATAGTTGAGTGGAATCACAAAATCAACATTGGAAATTTGTGTATGATAGTTACTCAATCCACCCCCATTATAGTGACATAATTTCAATAGTTCCTTTACACTGTCTACCAATTCTGTTCCCACTAAATACTGAAGATCTTCATGTAAAGTATAGAAATCAGACGTAGCCAATTTTCCTATAGCATCACGTAGCGCATCTTGTATTGTAAGGAAATGCTGATAAGAAAACAGATAATTGGCCATTACAGCCAAACTCTTTTTCATTTGATAGCAATATTCCTCACTAACACACCTACTGTTTTCTTCCAGACTATTTGTATTTTGTTCTGCCTGTGAATAGATACTATTCCATATAATACTCCATGTACCATCAAATAAGGAAGAATTACGGCATATATAACTATCAGGGATACGATAAGGCACCATAGAGGCAACACAAAGCCTATTACCCTTTTTAAAGAAGCGCAACTTTGCGAAATCAGGCACCGACACACCCAGCTTACTATTCTCACCAAAAGAGTCAGTACGTAAGGTATAGTTATTGATATAACAATTCAACTCCCTTATGTAATTGCTACTTTTATAGTAAGAATACTTTTGGGCTTCCGAAAGTTTACCCAATATAAATTCTATAGTATCATCGCTCAATTCATCCTTAAAATCAATATAGAACAATGGATATTCTATATCGTAAGGTTTTCCGAGGTCGAAAAACTTAGAGATAATAGAATCTACGAAGAATGGTATATCCGAAGATGCAAGAAGGTGACATCCGTCAAGAAGACGCTTTGAGATAACTTCCACCTCCATAGCATCACTAGTTAGAAACAATGGGAAAGCCTTACCCAAAGACCAACGATGCATCGCCTCTACCACCAATGTCATTACCTTACTAAAGGTAGTTCCGTGGTAAATAGCTTCATCTGTCAATATACAATCCTTATATTTCGACCAATTTTCAAAAGGCAAAGCAAGTTCTGTAATAATGTCCACATTACTACTCACCCCATGTTGCTTGCACCACTCAAGCAATCTAGGAGCTTTTCTCGATATTGCCACATGAGCAATATTTTTATCTTCCTTCAAGTATGTTTTAGCCCAGGCAATAATAGCCTTGTTCAGCTCCCCATAACTATTGAGAAGTTTTAACTCTTTGCACATTGTTTCATAAATAAGTTTTTTATTTTAAGTGTTTCAACAACCACCTTAGGATGATTCCTATACCATAATGGTGGCAAAGTTAATTATTTATTTTATCAACACCAAATTTTAACTAAAGAAAGTAAACAAGAAACTGGAGATTTATACAAAAACAACAAATACTTAGAAGAATTTAACGTATTTGTTTAATTCTACCATGAATTTCATCATTTAGACGCTTCCACCAAATCCACTTTCTTTACCTTAAAAAATCTCTTTACTTTGCTGGAATTACAGGAATCGCAGGTAGGCGTGATATAAAGAGTTGTATCCTTATACTTATGGACATGAGCACCATGCACCCTACCAATTGGTACTATTTTACCACAACAAGGACAAACAAATGTCTTTTTCGACAAATCTATAGTAGATTTTTTTTCTTGGTTTTCTTTCCAAAAATCAATCATGCTTCCTGCTGTGACCGTGTTGTCTGCATTGATGACATAATTTTCATCAAGATAATGTCTAAAACCTAGAGCATCATCAAGAGAAATACCTGGAGCAAACCGGGTAACCTTATCGTTAATACCATCTACATTATTTCCATCCAAGTCACCAACCAGCCAAAAATCACCATCTCTTGAGATTGATAATCCTACCGGTGCATTCATTGGAACTTTTGTAAAAGCATTAAGATCATTCTGATATTTTTTGTATTGCTCATCCGTTAGAATTTGCGGATAAATACAAGGAATATTCATTTCCCATAAAATCAATTCATTCTTAACGCAACTATTTAAATGTTTAAAACGATAATTATTCATACCACAAAATTTATACAATTATTAATGAAAAATGGACTACTAAACTCCATCTCAAAGAAGTCACTTAAATAAAAAGGAGATAAGGAGCCATTCGCCTGATATATAGTTATTTTTTATTCTTCATCCTCCAGAAGAAGTGCCATGTTCTGAAGATTGGCTCACTTAGAGCCTCTGTTGGATAATATCGCACGAAGTGCATATTTCTCCATATCTTCAAGAAGTACTTCTTAGCCATTCCTTGTTGTGTGAAATGCCCATACTTGGTGAAGTGCTTTCCGAAGTTACCACCATTCAGTATCTCTGCAAGCAACAACTTTCCTCGCTTTTCATCAATCGGAGCAATCATCTTCTCCTCTGATAGTCCCAACGCCTCATGCAGTACATACATCACCGCCCCTGCAAACTTCCACAATCCAAGATACTTCAATTCCTTCGGCAAACAAGTTAACATTTCACAATTAACATTTAACATTGATACCACATAGTAGTAATCAATGATTTGCCTCATTCCAATCCCTTCATCAAAGAAATGGTGATATAGATGCGTCAGCTGATAAACAACATTAAATGCCGTCGTTGGTATAGCGATATCCACTGCCCCATCAGGCAGTCCAACAATATGCGAACATTGCAGATCCACATTTCTCCGAAACCATTTCTGCAACCTAGCATGATAGATAGGATTATTCATGGAACAAGGAAAGAAATGCAGCTCCACAGGCACACCATCCATTGTTGTTTCAAGATGATGAAACCTTATATCATCCCCAAGTTTGAAATGCTTCTTGGCATATTCCGTTATCTGTTCACGGCTTGCATTCACCCATACATCAATATCCCCTGGAGTACGAGAATATGGATTCGGATACATCAAGGCATTGCCTTGTCCTTTCAAGATGCAGCATCTGAAGCCATCCTCCCTCAGCATCGAGAAGAGTTTACCCGCCACAGCATTCACCTTCATGTTCTGTCGACGAATTTGTTGTGCCGCTCCCATCCAAGTCATCAGCAAATCCCTTCCCATAGGATTTTGCTTTAGCTCTTCAGAAAAATCTTTCGTCAATCTCTCGATACCATCAAAACAAAAGCCAAGAAGAGATTGCTTGGAAGCAAAGGTGTATAGTTGTTGCCAATTTATATCGACTACAATATTATTTATATCCACCTTGTTTCCAAGGCAATATTTTAGAAATGCAAAAATCATTAAAAGTTCTATTTCCCAAACATCTCACACGCCTCCTTATACGTATCGAGGCTACCGATATCAAATCTTCCTGCTGTCATTTTCCAGGCATGCATCTCTACCTGTTCTACCATGTAATGAGCAAGATTGCCAGGAGCATCCTTGCCACAGCCATTCTCTACAGAATGTCTTACCTTATCCAAGTCCTCCTTCTTATATATATAAAAAGGTGGCACAGCCCAATGGCTCTTTGGCTCCTGAGGCTTCTCCTCCATATTCAATACCTTGTCGTTATCATCCAGCACGATAACACCTGTGCGCTGCAGCTTCTCTATGCTCGGCTGCTCATGACACATAATGCACGAAGTACCCTTTGCCTTGGCGAAATCCACAAACTCTTGGAAACAGAAGAAGAGGATGTTGTCGGCAGCTACCACCAACATATCGTCATCAATCTTCAACTTGTCCATGGCAAACAGTAAATCACACACGGCACCCAGTCTTGTGTCATTCGTCTCCGTGCCGTCATCCACTATCGTAACAGGCTTTGTATAACTCTGTTTTGATGCCCATTCCTCAAAGATACTAGCAAACTTATGGTTCGTGATGATGATGTGCTCATCAATCTCCGGAATCTTATCAATATCATCGAGCATTCTTCCCAATATCGTATTCTCACCAATCTTCAGCAATGGCTTTGGAAAGTTCTTTGTCAACTCACCCAATCTTGTAGCATATCCTGCCGCTATCACTATATTCTTCATAATATACACAAAACAAATTAATTCTTCACTCTTCGTTCTTCACTCTTCACTTAAACGAATCTCGCTCCGTCATCCGGCTTCACCCAGAATACCTTGAAGGTCTTCTCATACTCAGGGAACTTTTCCAGATATAGACGGGTCAACTCCTTCTCTACGTTCTCCTTACAAGCCGGATTCACCAAGGCAATGCAAGCGCCTTTAAATCCTGCGCCCGAGAATCTTCCGCCATATACGCCCTCCAAACTGCGCATAATCTCATAGATGGCTATCAACTCAGGCGAACCACACTCATAGTTATGGATAGAAGACTCGCAAGAGTCAAAGCACAATTTTCCGAACAGTTCCAGATTACCAGTCTCCCAAGCCGTCACACCCTGTCTTACCCTGCGGTACTCCGAATAGAAATGCTCGGCTCTGCGTGCAAAACGGGCAGGCATTCTTTCCTTGCATGCCTCATACGACTTCTTAGGAATATCTCTCAGGAAAGTCTTGTTAAACTCCTTCAATGGCTGGTTCTGATACGCCAGCACATTCCAGGCAGCCGTCTTGCACTCATAAACCCTCAGGTTGTAGTCACTGTTCACCAGACTTCTCGTCAGTCCCGAGAAGAAGATGCCAATCTCGAAATCCTTCATCTCCGGATTTTTCCTGATGATGCGATAATCGTCCGAATCACAATCCAAAAACAGAAGACCATCCTTCTTTCCCAAGGCGATACATGCCTGGTCGAGCAGACCATTGTTCAGACCGATATACTCTCGCTCCGCCTCCGAAGCAATCTTCACCACCTCGAAAGGTTGGAGCATGATATCATTAGCCTTGGCAAAAGCCATTACGTAGGCGATAAGTACGGCAGCACTGGATGACAATCCTCCCACAGGCAACGAACCCTGTACCACGCCATTGATACCCTTCTTCAAGTCAAAGCGTTTCTTCAGTGCGTATTTGGCACCTCTGGCATAGTCGCCCCAGTGCATCTCTCTTACCAGCGTTCCTTTAGTAATGTCAAAATCAACAACACCATCAAAGGTGCGTGATTCCAGATGCACCTTACCATCCTCATTCGGTGTAAACCACAGATCCACACCCTTGTTGATAGCAAAACCTGTCACGATACCATGCTGATGATCCACATGTGCGCCCAACGGACAAACCCGATAAGGCGAAAAAATATGATATTGAAATTCCATACGATATTTATTTAATAGATTAGCTTTAAGTAGCCTGTTAACTATAAACTAATAACTGTCAACTATAAACTATTAACAGTAGTATTCCTTGTACCACTCTGCGAAAGCACGCAATCCCTCTCTCAAAGGAGTAGCTGGCTTATAACCGAAGTCCTCCTCCAGCGGAGTAGTATCAGCATAAGTCACAGGCACATCGCCCGGCTGCATTGCCACCAGTTCCTTGTGCGCCTCAAAGTCATAATTCTCTGGCAGCACACCGGCACGAATCAGTTCCTCCTGCAGGATGCTTACAAACTCCAGCAGATTCTCAGGATGCGAGTTGCCGATATTGTAAACCTTGTATGGAGGGATAGGCAAACCGTCCTCACCATTCTGCTTCTCAGGTGCATGCTGCATCACTCTCATGATACCCTCTACGATGTCATCCACGTAAGTGAAGTCACGCTTGCAGTTACCATAGTTGAAAATCTTGATGGTATCACCCTTCACCAGTTTGTTGGTAAAGCCGAAGTACGCCATGTCCGGTCTTCCCGCAGGTCCATACACCGTGAAGAATCTCAAACCTGTACTTGGAATATTGTAAAGCTTTGAATAGGCATGAGCCATCAGCTCGTTGCTCTTCTTCGTAGCAGCATAAAGGCTCACAGGATTATCCACCTTATCATCGGTAGAATAAGGCACCTTCTTGTTTGAACCGTAAACAGAAGATGAAGAAGCATAAACCAGATGCTCCACCTCATGATGACGGCATGCCTCCAGGATATTATAGAAACCTATCAGATTACTCTGGACATAAGCATCCGGATTCGTGATAGAATATCTCACGCCAGCCTGTGCAGCCAGATTCACCACCACCTTTGGCTGATGCTCCTCAAAGAGCTTGTCCATCACCGCCTTGTCAGCGATACTGCCATATACCATGGTAAAACCTTCAAACTCCTGAAGTCGGCGAAGTCTCTCCTCCTTGATATGCACATCATAATAGTCGTTCATGTTGTCGATACCCACTACCTTGACGTTCTTCACTTCCTTCAACAGTCTAAACGCCAAGTTGCTGCCGATAAAGCCGGCAGCACCCGTCACGAGGATTGTCTTCCCCGTTAAATCAACATTATATTGTACCATAACTAGTCTCTTCTAAAAATATCACGTGTATAAACCTTCTCCTTGGCATCATCCAGGCAGGCATCATAGCGGTTGGCAATAATCGCCTGACTCTGCTTCTTGAACTGCTCCAAGTCATTCACCACCTTGCTTCCGAAGAAAGTACTGCCATCTTCCAGAGTAGGCTCATAGATAATCACCTCGGCACCCTTTGCCTTGATGCGCTTCATGATGCCCTGGATGGCACTCTGGCGGAAGTTATCGCTGTTACTCTTCATCGTCAGGCGATACACACCAATCACACACTCATGCTCCTTGCTAGCATCATAACTGCTGTTTTCGTTATAATATCCAGCTTTTCTCAACACCGCATCAGCGATATAATCCTTACGGGTACGGTTACTCTCCACAATCGCCTCAATCAGGTTTTCAGGCACATCAGCATAGTTTGCCAACAGCTGCTTGGTATCCTTAGGCAGACAATAACCGCCATAACCGAAGCTAGGATTGTTGTAATGCGTACCGATGCGAGGATCCAGACCTACGCCGTCGATGATAGCCTCAGAATCCAAGCCCTTCATCTCTGCGTAAGTATCCAATTCATTGAAGTAGCTTACACGAAGTGCCAGATAAGTATTGGCAAAGAGCTTCACGGCTTCAGCCTCCTTCATGCCCATAAACAGTGTATCGATGTTCTCCTTGATGGCACCCTCCTGCAGCAAAGCCGCAAAAGTCTTGGCAGCCTCCTTCAGCATCTCCACATCTGTTACACTCTTGATAGCCTCATTCTCCTCAGCAAATTCCTGACGGTCGATAATCTTAGGATAGCCCACGATGATGCGACTAGGATAGAGATTATCATAGAGTGCCTTACTCTCACGAAGGAACTCCGGAGAGAAGAGCAAGTTGAATTTCTTCACCCCCTTCTTGGCATACTTCAGATAGAGACTACGGGTATAACCCACAGGGATGGTACTCTTGATAACCATCACCGCATCAGGATTCACCTCCAAAACCAGGTCGATGACCTCCTCTACGTGCGAAGTATCGAAGTAGTTCTTCACTGGGTCGTAATTGGTAGGAGCAGCAATCACCACAAAGTCAGCATCCTTGTAAGCCGCCTTGCCATCCAAGGTAGCTGTCAAATTCAGAGGCTTCTCTGCCAAATACTTCTCGATATAATCGTCCTGGATAGGAGAAATCTTGTTATTCAGTTTCTCCACCTTCTCTGGGATTACATCTACTGCTGTTACATGATGGTGCTGAGATAACAGGGTTGCTATACTCAGACCTACGTAGCCGGTACCGGCTACAGCAACTTTAATGTTCTTAAAAGTATTCATATTGTTGAAAATAATATAGTTAGAAACAATACTATCAAACGATAGCTATATAATGAAACATGATGTTTCAGTTATTCAAAATTAATTATATGCTCTTTCTCCAAAAGAAGTGCCATATCCTAAACAAAGGCTCGCATAGAGCCTCAGCAGGAAAATACCTCACGAGTCTTATATCCCGATACACCCTTTGGAGATTATGTCCAAGCTGTGACCTGCCAAACCGATTCCGGGCATCATGCCTTCCGAAATTCCCGGCTTCCAGCACCTCATTCAACACAAACTTACCATACTTCTCATTCGAAGGAACGATAAGCTGAGAGGCAGGCATGCCGAACACCTCCTGCATGATATACATGATACCTCCAGCAAACCTCCATAATCCCAACTCCTTCAATTCCTTCTGTAAGGAAGTTAACATTTCACAGTTAACACTTAACATTGAAATCACATAGTAGTAATCAAGCAGCTGCCTTAAACCAATCCCCTCATTCATCAGATGAGCATAGATATGAGTCAACTGGAAGATGAGATTGAATTCCACTGTCGGAATCGCAATCTCCCCTTGCTCTCCCAACATCACCCGATGCGAGAACTGCTGCTCCTTCACCCTCTCATAATATTTCTGAAGCTTTCTGTTATGCCAGAAGCACAACAGGAAGCTAGGGCGATAATGCACTTCTACCTCTACACCCTTATACGAGGGGAACTCGATGTGGTGATAGCATGCCTTTTCATGAGGCGAGATAGAGCGGACAAAGGAGATAACTCGTTTATCTCCACCTTCCACCCAGATATCAATATCACCAGGAGTCCGGGAATAATGATTCGGATACATCAATGCATTCCCCTGCCCTTTCAGAATACAGGTTCTGAATCCCTTTTTCCGGAACCACTCAGAAACCTGGATGGCAGCATCGTTCAGCCGAACATTCGCCTTCTCCAACATTTGGTTTTCCGCCATCCATTGGAGCAATAACTCCTTCTTCATCCCTACATGTACCGCAGGCAGCTTCTTGATACCATCAAAGAGAATACCCACCAGACATTGCTTTTGGGCGATAGCATATAGCTCCTTCCAATCCGCCTCCTTCAAGGTAGAAGGTATTTCCTTGGCAGAACCAATGCAGAATCTTAGGAAATCAAAGAAAATCTGATGTTGTTTCAACATAAAAATGTATTTTTTACGCATGAATTATGAACATCCACACCAACGCTTCTTTCAAAGAGGACTCTATTATATGATTTTTTCCAGTTCCCCAACAAACTTCTGAGTGTATTTAGTTGCTCCTGTTCTGTTCATGTGCACAGAATCATAGAAGTAGTCCATGTTGTTTACAAATTCGTCATCACAATAATGATTGATTAAAGGTATTTGGTATTCTTTACAAATCTCTTTTAGAGGATTATAAACATCATCTTTGTGAGTGTTATATTGTGGAGAAATCGCAAATATCAACTTGGTTCCCTTTGCTTTACAATCTTTAGCTAACATTTTCAAATAATACAATTTCAAGGAATCATATTGAAAAGTTTCTTTTTGTTCCTCCCTCTTCTTTGGCTTATAGACCATCTTCATATCCACAGGTTTATAGCCTTTATCATTACTTTGAAGTGGATGAACGTTATCTGATATGAGTTGCAGCCATTGCGAATTATAACGGTAACAGTTAGACATCATTTTATAGCGTTCTTTCTTATCAACGCTCCAAAAGATAGAATCCACAGATGGTTCATCATAATAATACCTAAGTTCTCCCAAGTATTGATGATTGTCGCCAGCTATCAAATCAAAAGAGGTGCAAACATCATAGATGAGCACTTTGGGAGTATATCGTGCACTCAGCATTTTATAACGCCCATACATCAAGATGATACCATTTCCATCCAATGAACAATTCCAACAACTCATTCCAAGACTATCAGAAATAATATTCGGATCATAATGATGCATACCTCTTGAAGAGCCAAAGATGATGCACTCATCTTTCATCTGACGACAGATATAATTATTTAATCCCGTATCTCCTCCCTTTGCATGCGAAACCAGGTATTTGCCTCCCATCCCCACAAGAAAATCCTGAAAAATAAGCCCCACTAAAAACAGAAGAACTTTGCCAACAAACTTTTTCATAACCATTAAAAACTTACATAAATAAATTGACTGGAATCAAAGACTCCACTTAACAAAATGAGTAATAGTAGAGCATAATACATACACCACCTAATAGCAATTGGTGCTTGAACAAGTCGATAGAATTTCTTTGTCTGAAACTCTCTCATCAGATCTACACATACTACGATTCCAATAGATAGCAATGAAAATACGACATCTTTGTTTGATGGTTTGAACAATGCACCATGTTCTGTAAGGATTCTCTCGATGACTCCAAATGCATCACTGATAGTAGGCTGACGGAAGAAAATCCATGCTATGCATACAAGTACAAAAGTGAGAAGAATTCTTGAGAAACGAATGAGTTTGCTTGAAGTTGTACATTTCTGGCACCCAAGCATTTTTTCTATGACTTGGAATACACCATGAAGAATACCCCAAAAGATGAAAGTCCAGTTGGCTCCATGCCAAATACCACTAACCAAGAAGGTGACAAAGATATTCCAATAGTTTCTTCCTTTTGAACATCTACTTCCTCCCAATGGAATATAAACATAGTCTTTGAGCCATGTAGAAAGCGAAATGTGCCATCTTCGCCAGAAATCGGTTATAGAAGTAGAGAGATATGGTCTTTGGAAGTTATTGATAAGGTTGAATCCCATCAGCTTACCAACTCCCATTGCCATAAATGAATATCCAGCAAAATCACCGTATATCTGGAATGAGTAATAAACAACAGCAAGTAGGCATGAGGTACCTGAATTGAACATGTAATTGTCCAGTACCTTATCAACATACATACCCAGTCTGTCAGCCATCATCACTTTGAGGAACAATCCCCATACAAACCATTTCAGACCTTGCGTTGCCATAGTGGCATCAAACTTTCTGCAAGTCTTGATTTGTGGGAGTAAATCCTTTGCCTTACTGATTGGTCCTGACATAATTTGAGGGAAGAACGATACAAAAAGCATGTAGTCCCACCAATTGTGTTCAGCCTTAATTCGTTGATAATAAACGTCCATGAGATACCCCACAGCCTGAAAGGTAAAGAAAGAGATACCCAAAGGTATCGCCCAATTTAATCCTGGCAAAATGGGGGGGTACTATGAATACTTTCTAAAAAAGACTGGGTCGTATTAATAATGAAATTATAATACTTGAACACCAATAAAGGAAGCAAGGCAAGAGAAGCCCCACAAGCTATCAGATGTTTTTTCCGCTTATCAGTATCACTACGTTCTATAAGCAGGGCAAATAGATACGTGATAAGGGTTACCCCTAAGAGAATAAGCGTGTAAGCCATATTGGTTTGAGCATACAAACCGTAGGAAATAATAAGCAGCAGAGCATTACTTATTTTACGCTGTCGCTCTGGAAATTTCCTAGATAATAAATACGACAACAGATAGTACCCAATAAAGATTAGCGGGAACAACCAAATAAACTGAAATGAATTAAAAATCATATAAACAATTAACTATAACAATACTTTTTTAAAAAGGACAACCATCATTTCTTCAACCCTTGATACACTCCTCCTACTTCATCAGCAATCTGGTCCCAATC
>ENA-OWPL01001077-OWPL01001077.1-human-gut-metagenome-genome-assembly--contig:-NODE-1077-length-16800-cov-3.774082_pt1 | contig 16800 bp, 7 predicted proteins | sample MGYA00248263_ERZ651844 | MGnify/ENA primary metagenome ERZ651844 (study PRJEB26924, sample SAMEA4378256) | human gut metagenome | biome: human gut; feature: human-associated habitat; material: faeces...
GCCGTCATATCAGCAAGACCTACCGTGTTACCGTTCGTCCGGACGTGACCGAGGAACAGCTGATCGCCCTGTCCGGCAGCATGGAACTGGACGGCAAAATGACTCAGCCGGCAACCGTGGTTGTCAAGACCAAGGAGCCGGGGCGTGTCGTCCTGCTGATGACCATTCATGAGGGCAAGAACCGACAGATCCGCCGTATGTGCGAATCCGTCGGGCTGGAAGTTGCCCGTCTGCGGCGAATCAGCATCGGACCGCTGAAGCTGGGCATGCTGAAGCCGGGTACTTACCGTGACCTCACCGCCGAGGAACTCCGTGCCATTCGAAATGCCATGGGGACCGGCGAAACCGCTGCTCCGGCAAAGAACAAGGGCAGACGGAGATAATCGGAGTATTCATAGTTCTATCGATAGTTCTATCAAAAAACGTTCTGGGAGGAGGAACAGGCAATGCCAATTTGTATTTCACCGGAGCTGCCGGCGTATCACATTCTGTCCGAGGAGAATATTTTTGTCATGGACAGCGACCGTGCGGCTCATCAGGATATTCGCCCGCTGCGAGTGCTGGTGCTGAATCTGATGCCAAAAAAAATTGAAACGGAATGTCAGTTCCTGCGGCTGCTCAGCAACACGCCGTTGCAGGTGAATGTTGAATTTCTGCATGTGTCCAGCCATATCAGCAAGAACACGTCGCAGAATCACCTTGCCACATTTTATCGGACTTTTTCCGAAATTCAGGATCAGTATTACGACGGCTGCATTATCACAGGTGCTCCTGTAGAGCATCTGGCATTTGAAGATGTGGACTACTGGCAGGAGATCTGCACGATCATGGAGTGGACAAAGTCCCACGTCTTTTCCACGCTGCACATCTGCTGGGCGGCTCTTGCGGGGCTGTATTATCATTTTGATGTGCCCAAGTATGACCTGCCGCAGAAGATGTTCGGCGTTTTCCCACAGCATGTGCTGGAGCCTCACTGTCAGCTGCTCCGCGGCTTCAACGACGTGTTCCACGCACCGCATTCCCGCCACGCGGAAGTGCATCGGGAGGACATCGAAAAGGTGCCGCAGCTGAAAATTCTGACGGAGTCGGAACTCTCCGGCGTGCACATCGTCGCCAACAAAAACGGCAGACAGTACTTCATCACCGGTCATTCCGAGTATGATCGGGACACGCTGAAAGGGGAGTATTTTCGGGACAAGGAAAAGGGAGCAGAGATCGCGGTTCCCTATGGCTATTTTCCAGATGATGATCCCACCAAGGAACCCCATTTCAGCTGGGGGTGCAGTGCGAACCTGCTGTTCTCCAACTGGCTGAATTACTGCGTCTACCAGCAGACGCCTTACGACCTGACTGCACTGGAACTGTACAACTGGGACTGGCAGGCAGGACTGTAAGGCATCATATTGTACAAGCTGTGAAATCATAAAAAACCCGTCCGCACCGGAGAGCCATGGTGCGGACGGGTTTTTAGTTTCAAATAAATTTAGATAGTAAAAACAAACTTAGAGATATGTGAGGAACTGCGATGCCAGAACCACCAGTACCAGTGCAATCGGATAGGTTGCAGCGTAAGCACTTGCAACGTTCGGTGTGCCGCTGGTATTGATGAGAGCACCCAGAGCCGGTGTGCTGGTCATACCGCCGGTGATAGAGCCGAGGTTGTTGAACAGGCTCAGCTTCAGCACCTTCTTCGCGAGGAAGAAGCCGATAAACAGCGGAATGATCGTCATCAGTGCACCCCACAGGAACAGCAGCGGACCGTACTTTTCCAGTGTCTGTACGAATCCGGCACCGCCGTCTACGCCGGCACCGATGAGGAACAGAACCAGTCCCCATTCCTGAAAGACTTCCAGCAGATGTTTGTTGACTTTCATGCTCAGCTTGCCGATTCTGCCGAAGTGTCCGAAAATCAGACCCATGATCAGCGGGCCGCCGGTAGTGCCCAAATTAAAGGAACCTGCACCCAGCGGAATGTTGATGCAGCCCAGAATGGCACCAGTCAGAACAGTCAGGGCAAATGCACCCAGACCGAATTTGTCCATTTCAAACAGTTTTTTCTGCTTCAGCGGGCTTTCTTCGCCAGTGTCTACAGATGTCAGCTTGGCACGTTCTTCGTCCATGTTGGCTTTCAGTACCTTCGGTACGATCTGTACGAACAGAACAACACCAATAACACCGAATGGATATGCCACGGCATGCCCTACGGCGATTTCCTTGAACACCGGAGAACTTTCCCCGATCGCTTCCTGTGCTGCGGCAAATGCCGGCGTACTGGTCAGTGCACCGGACAGCAGACCAACGCTCATGGCAGAATTCATGTCCGGCACCAGCAGTGTGATCAGAGCACAGACACCTGCACCGGCAGCAATGATGATCGCACCCAGCAGAACGTAGGACTTGGCGTTTTTCTTCAGATTCTTGAAGAATGTCGGACCGGCGATCAGACCAACGGAAGTGACGAACAGGATCAGACCAAAGCTCTGGATCAACTTGAAATAAAAGTTGACAGCGTCCTGTGCCTCTACGTCAGCGATCCATGCGGCAATGCCGTTGTCGCCGAATGCCACGCCCTTGAAGTGGCCAACGACCAGAGCTACCAGAAAGATGGCAGCGGTTCCCAGCGAAACGCCCTTGATGTTGATCTTGCCCAGCAGATATCCTACGACGATGATCGCAAAGACAAAGAACAGGACCATGACAATGGCGGACATGCTGAAAATATGCGTGCCTGCCACTTCGAACAGTTTTAGATTCATGAAAAAACCTCTCTCCTTATACATGAAGCTGGGAGATACCGACAGGCTCTCGTGGGAATGCCGGTTTCTCCGTGATAAACACCTGTGTGCCGTATAGAAACAAGCGGAACACAACATACTTTACTATTATAACTGATTTCAGTTTTTTTGTCAATAATGCCGAACAATTTTCTGAAAATTGTACGTTTCCAATGATTTTCCACCCTAAAAGTGTCGATTGACTGGGGAAAAGCACAAAACCAGATGTAACAGTTTGAAAAAATTAGTGGATTTCCAATTGCACAGCACGAATTCCTCACCTAATTTTTGGAAGCGGAGGAAATTTTTGTGAGTGATGTGAATTTGCACAAAGATACATCTCCGGATTGACAGAAAACTATAAATATGATATAATAAAAGCAGTTGAAAATTCTGCAATTGCAGAAAAAGGAGGTGTCGGTAAATGCGGCACAATTGGATCACCCCCAGGATGGGGCTTTTTTTGGCGGCGGCAATGCTGATGTCATCGCTTTCGGCATTGCCGCCGGTGTCTGCGGCGGAAACTGCCATGACGGATGATCTGCTTTCGGTGCAGGGGATTCCGGTGGAACGCACGCCGGAAATTGCCCTTTACGGGGCAGAGAACACGTCCCCGGACGAACAGGCAGCGTATCCGGAGGACATTTACAGTTCCACAATGGGCTATGACGTTCTGAACGATGCACAAAAAAGCCTATACCGCAAGATCAAGGCGGCGGCACATGCATTTTATACCGGAACTGCGGCGGCAGAAGGAGTGTCTTACGGTTCTGATGAGGAAAAGCTACCCTGCTTTGCCATAGTCAGCAATACGGATTCTTCTCTCTCCAACGAGGATACCGTCAAGGTCATTTCCATGTTCCGCAATGACAATCCCATGTATTTTTTTGTGGGGAACACCTACTTGTACAGCATGGACTACGATTTTGAAACGGAAGAAAACTATGTCAGTGCGGTTTATATCGCCTGCGTAGAGGAATACACCAGCGGGACGGCACGACAGGCGGAACGCCGTGCACTGGAAACACAGATTACTGCGGCACGGGAACAGGTGGAAGCACAGGATACTGCATGGGCAAAAGCCAGAGCCGCCAATGACTGGCTCTGCAACAGCCTGACTTACGCCTATGATGCCAGCGGTAATCCGGACGATTCCATGGCATCACACAGCATTGTAGGGGCGTTTGATGAACGCTATTGTGCGGCAGTGTGCGAGGGCTATGCCAAGGCGTTCCAGCTGCTGATGAATGCTGCCGGCGTGGCGAATGCCTACATTATCGGGCTGGGAAACGGCGGCGGGCATGCGTGGAACATGGCTCAGATGGACGACGGCTACTATTATTATTTTGACGTGACGTGGAACGACTCCACCAGTTCAGACAAATATTTTGCCGCGGGAGAAACGAGTTTTTCCAAGAATCACACGCCCAACACGGCAGACGGCGAGAGATGGGACTATCTCTATGACCTGCCGGACGTGCCGGAGGACGACGGCACCGATGAAACGGGTACTGTTCTGACAGAGGGAGATTTCACTTACCAGCTGTACACAGACCACGCGGTTCTGACGGCGTACACTGGCGAGGACGTATCTGTTTCCGTGCCGGAGGAGGCAGACGGGTTGCCGGTTACAGCGATCAAAGGGGCATTTGCCGGAAACACTGTCGTACAACTGGTGGACCTGCCGAAAACCGTGACTGTGGTTTCCTACGGCACCGGCGGCATCGGGGCATTTGAAAACTGTACCGCTTTGCAGGCGGTTTCCATGATTTTGACTTTCCGCGTGGAATACCACTCGTTCCGGAACTGTTCTGCGTTGCAGACTGCCACGTTGCCGCAGACAGTTACCCTTGTGGGAGCAGGTGCTTTTGCGGCGTGTACCAGTTTGAACACGCTGCGTGTTTATTCCAGTGACTGCACCTTTGGGGCAGCATCGGCAGTTCCTGCGGAAACGGTGCTCTACGGCTATGCGGGTTCTACCGCACAGGCTTACGCGAGAAAGTATGACCGGACATTTCTGCCGTTCGGGACTGTGACGACTGCCGCAACCACAGCTGCAACTGAAACGACAACGACCACCACACAGACGACAACTACGACCCGAGCGACAACACAGACTACTTCTGACAGCACCACTGCAACCACGACAGCGACAACTGTCACTGCCGGAGAGATTCTGCTGCCGGAGGTGGGGGACTGCAACAATGACGGCGTGTGCAGGGTAGATGATCTGGTGCTGCTGAATCAGTACCTGCTGGGCAGCGTACAGGGCAGCGAAGTGCAGCGACCTGCGATGGATTGTAACGCAGACGGCACAGTGGACAGCAGGGACAGCCAGCTGCTGGCAATGTTCCTCATGCAGCTGATTGCACGGCTTCCGGCATAACAACGGATATAATGAAAAGGCACAGCTTCCGAAAAAGCTGTGCCTTTTGTCATATCATGAAATGGTTTGCAAATGATTGTGAAGACAGGTTCTGAGATCAGCCGTTGTACGGCAGCGTCTTGACGAGGTTTACAATGAACTGCATCAGAACGGTTGCGTCATCAGAGCTGATTTCGCCGTTGCCGTTGCAGTCTGCATTCTTGTTCGCTGCGGTGTCCAGCTGTACCGAACCGGCAACTGCCTTGTTCAGCAGAACACAGTCGGTAACATCTACACGGCCGTCCAGATTGACATCGCCGTACAGAACGACACCGGCAGGAACCGTTTCAGTTGTACCGCTGTTGCTGCCTTCTGTAGTCTGGGTGGTATCCGTTGCCACCGGAACGGTGGTGTCTGTTGCTACCGGAACTTCGGTATTTGTAGTAGTGATCGGATCCAGCGAATCAAATGTGATGTCGTTTGCGTTTGCGTAGTCCTTTGCGGCAGTGCTCTCATTGCCGGTAATGGTCATATCATTGCCCTTTACAAGCGTATCCTTTTCCACTTTGTAGCCGAATGCATTGCTGCCGATAGAGGAAACGTTTTTCGGAATGGTGATATTTGTGAGAGAATCGCAGTCTACGAATGCACACTTGTCGATCGATTCCAGAGAATCCGGAAGCTGAATGTTGCTCATAGAAGTGCAGCCGCCGAAGGCGTACTGTCCCACCTTTTTAACGCTTTCCGGAACGGTAACATTGTCCAGTTTATTGCAGCGGTAGAACAGGTAGTTATCCAGATTGGTAACGCCGTTGCCGATGGTGACATCGGTCAGGTTGGTATTGTTGTAGAATGTCCACTTGCCGAGATCGGTCACAGAGTCCGGAACAGTGATTTTGGTAACATTGGTGCACTCTGCAAAGGCACTCTGTCCCAGCTTGGTGACGGTATCCGGAATGTTGACTTCTGTCAGTCTGGTGCAGCCGTAGAATGCAGAAGCACCGATCGAGTTAACATTTGCCCCGAACTTGACATCATTCAGGCTGGTGCAGCGATAGAACAGGTTGTCACTGATCTTGGTCAGAGAATCCGGCAGGACAATGCTTTCCAGAGAACCGCAGCTGTAGAATACGATCTCGTCCATCTGCTTCAGTGTCTGCGGCAGTGTTACGGATTTCAAGTTGCTGCAATAAGCAAATACGCCGGATTTGATTGTGGTGATGCTGTCCGGAATTTCAATGCTTTCCAGACCGCTGTATGCAAAGGTGTCCTTCCGCAGGGAAGTCATGCCGGAGGACAGCTTGACAGTTTTCAGATTCTGGCAGTGGCTGAATGCTGCTGTTGCAACATTAGTCACACTGTCCGGCAGTTCGATAGAAGACAGACCGGAATAAGTAAAGGCATTTGCGTTGATTCTGGTGCAGGAGCTTTCGGGGAACTGCACAGTGTCCAGACTTGAACAGCCATAGAATGCATTGGAACCGATGCTCTGTACGCCTTCTTCCAGAACGACAGTTTTCAGCTTTGCACAGTTTGCAAACATGGTAGAGCCAATGGAAGTCAGATTTCCGGGGATCGTGATGGATTCCAGAGATGCACAGTAAGAGAATGCATCGTCACCGACAAAGTACAGGCTTGCCGGCAGCTTGATGTCTGTCAGGTTGGAGCAGGAGCAGAACGCACCGCCGTTAATGGAAGCCACGCTGTCCGGCATGCTGACGCTGGTCAGATTGGTACAGCCCAGAAATGCGTTTGCACCGATGCCCACCATACCGTCCGGCATGGTGACGGTCTGCAATTCCTTGTTGCCGTAGAATGCAGCCGCAGCAATAAAGGTTACCGGATAATCTTCTTCGTCATCTTCGTCATAAATGGTATCCGGAATCACCAGATCAGTGGTGCCCGGTGCACAGCCGGTGATCTGTGCCTTTTTCGATACGATCTTGTAGTACAGCTTGCCGTCCTGTGTCGGTTTGCCGTCCGGAATCACAACGTCGGAATCTTCCGCATAATTCGGTGTGGGAATGGTTTCCAGACCGCCGGCAGTGCCGCTGATCGCTGCTTTCACATCTGCTGCAATCTGTGCATCGACCTGACTGGACGGCATCGGTTCTTCCAGTTCCGGCATCACTGCCGAGATCACCGTGTCGGCGGCACTCTGAGGTGCTGCATAAGCGGTCGTGCCCAGACAGCAGGGGATCAGTGCCGCAATGGCAACGATGCCTGCAATAGTTTTTCTCCAATTTGATCTCATAAGAATAAGCCCCTTTCAGTGCATGAGTATACATACGATATTTCTTACATTATAATCGATTTTATTCCTCTTGTCAATAGCTTTTTTGTAAAAATTGACAACGTTGTTTTTGTGAGGAATGACGAAAGCACCGGCTGTCTTACAGAATTTTTCCTCAAATACTTGCGCTTTTGGCAATTTAGCAACGAAATAGAAATCAAATTTGCAATCCGAAAAATGGAAAAATATGTTTGACTTTTTGTGGCATTTGTGCTATAATATTAATGTATGACTTTAGGGCAATACCGCACAAAGATTGTGCGACAGATGCGTCGTCAAATTTTTCGTCAGATGAAACAAAAAGCGGAGTGAATACTTGATGTATTCACGAGCATTTTTGTGAAATATGACGGGAAATTTGCAAGCAGATGGCGTACAAAGTCGCCAGACGCTCTTTGTGCGGTATTGCCTTAGATAAAAAACGCCTCCGGAAGTGCTTTCCGGAGGCTCTGAAAGCAGCGTCATGTCAGTCTGTCAGGCAGGTTCGGCGTGAGGCTGCTTGTATAGAGAGGAAGCGATGTTTGTGCAGAACCCAAACACGAATCGATACCGTTGCCTTAGCTTTTTACTGGCGGGCATGATGGCTGTGACCAGCCTGCCGCTGCCGGCATTTGCAGCAGATGCGGCGGCGGGGGAGGAGATCGCCATTTCGGCAGAACGATTTCCGGACGAGCAGTTCCGGAACTACATTTCCGAACAGCTGGACAGCGACGGTGACAACATGCTGTCCGCGACGGAATGCAGCGAAGTCGTTGATCTGAATGTGTCCCAGCAGGGCATTGCCGATCTGACGGGGATCGATGTCTTTTCCAAATTGCAGCAGCTGGATTGTTCCGGAAACACGTTGGCGGCATTGGATATTTCCGGTGCTGCACAGCTGTTGCAGCTGAATTGCTCTGCGAATCCGGATTTGTCTGCACTGAAACTGCCGGAGAAAAACGGTGCGTTTTCCTTTTTGGTGATGTTGGACTGTAGTGACTGTGCTCTGACAGAACTGTCGCTGGATTCCTACGCCCTTTTGGGAACGCTGGACTGCTCCGGCAATCAGCTGGCAGCACTGGACGTTTCTGCGAATTCCAATTTGCAGACTGTGGACTGTTCTGGCAATCAGCTGACTGCACTGGACGTTTCTGCAAATTCCAATTTGCAGACTGTAAACTGCTCCAATAATCAGCTGACTACGCTGGACTTTTCCCGGAATGCCAAGCTGGAAGAAGTGGACTGCTCCGGCAACCAGCTGACAGAACTGGACGTATACAATGCCCTTCTTCAGAAACTGGACTGCTCGGAAAATGCCCTGTCGTCCCTGTTCCTGTCGGAGTGTTCTGCTCTCCGCGAACTGGACTGTTCCCGGAACCAGCTGGTGGAACTGGACACCACCGGACTGACGCTGGAAATACTGGAAACTGCCGGCAATCAGCGTGCCATTGTGCCGCAGCCGGAACGGGCGGGAGCATACAGCTATGACCTGAACAATCTGTCGGAACTGGAACAAGGCCGCATCACCGGCTGGGAGAACGCTTCTGTGAAGGAAGATGCTGCCAATGTACTGCAAATTCCGGCAGACACCGAACGTGTTTCTTACGGCTACCGGCTGGACAGCCAGCAGGCAGTGCCGGTGGCAACGTTTACCCTGACATTGCAGCCAGATGAAGCGTGTTATTTGCAGCTGAACGAGGAGCATTTTCCGGACGAAGCATTTCGGAGCCTTGTCCGCGACAGCTTTGACACTGACGGAAACAGCTGGCTCTCGCTGGCGGAACTACAGGCAGCCAAGACCCTGACGATTTCCGCAGACAGCGGCATCACAGACCTTACCGGAATGGAACAGCTGTGCTGGCTGGAGAATTTGCAGTGCAGCGGAATTTCTTTAGAACGACTGGACGTTTCCGGATTTTCCGCTTTGAAGATGCTGTCCTGTGACGGCTGCGGTCTGAAAGAACTGCTGCTGCCGGAAGAATCCTCGCTGGAGGTGCTCTCCTGCAAACAAAACCAGCTGACCTCTCTGGAACTGAGCAGGCAGAGCAACCTGCAAGCGCTGTTCTGTGCGGACAACCAACTCTGTGCCCTGCAAATCGACGGCACGAAACTGGCAGGCGGCACAGTGTCTGCTGATGGAAACGTGGCTGCAATCTCGCCGGATATTCTGGGACAGCTGGACTTGTCCCAACTGTCCGGCTTCTCCGCAGAGCAGGCAGAGAACTGGACAAACGGCACGGTGCAGGACGGTGTTCTGACGGTGGCAGACCTTAGCCAGCCGGTGACCTATACCTATTATCTCGATGCCGCCAGAACCCAGACGGTGCAGTTTACCCTACAGCCAGAGGAACCGCTGCTGCCTGTTGATGCAGTACATTTTCCGGACAGTGCATTCCGCAGCTATGTACAGGGACTGGACACCAATGCCGACGGCAGCCTTTCCCGCGGGGAACTGTTTGCCGTAACAGAGATGCTCATCGGCGGGAAGTCTATCTGGGATCTGACCGGAATCCAGTATTTTGTCCGGCTGGAAACGCTGGACTGCTCCGCCAACAATCTGCGGAAGCTGGATCTGACAACGCTTTCTCAACTGAAAACGCTGAACTGTTCCAATAACAATCTCTACTCGCTGGTGCTGCCGGAAAACAGTCTGCTGGAGGAACTCCGCTGCTCCAGCAACAGCACATTGCAGGAACTCTCCGTTACTTCTCTTTCTCATCTGCAAGTGCTCTACTGTGCCCAGTGCCGCCTGAAAACGCTGGATCTGACGAATTCGCCGGAACTGACGACATTGAACTGCTCACTGAATCAGCTGACTTCGCTGGAACTGGGCGGGCTGTCCCACCTGACCACGCTGAATTGTTCCATGAATAAGCTGACTGCTTTAGACTTATCCGCCCTTTCCGTACTGAGATCCCTGAACTGTGCCAGCAACCAGATCCCGGCACTGGCGGTGGAACAGTGTCCGGAACTGGCTACACTGAATTGTTCCAACAACCAGCTGACCGTGCTGAAAACCGAGTCGCTGCCGAATCTGGAATCGCTGGTGTGCATCAACAATCAGCTGACTGCACTGCAAGCAGCTGATGGCGTGACACTGCAAAAGCTGAGTGCGGCACGCAACAAATGTACTGTTGCAATGGACAGCCTGAACCGGATCCGCTTTGCAGATCTGGCGGAGAACTTTCAGCCGTCCCGCGTGGTACAGGGCAGTATTACCAATGGTGAGGCAGGTGCAGGCGGTATCTATGTCACAGACCCTGGCTGGAGTGTGTCATATCAGTATCAGGTGCAGGCAGATGATCCGGACAGCGTGATCACATTTACACTGGTGCCGCAGGCAGCGGAGGAAACGGGTGTGCCCATTGATGCAGAACATTTTCCGGACGAAAATTTCCGCCGTATCGTTGTCCGGTATGACACCGACAGTGACGGACTGCTTTCCCGGTCGGAACTGAAACAAGTCACAGAACTGGACGTTTCGGTCAACGAGATCGCCGACCTGACCGGCGTGGAATACTTTACAGCACTGCAAACGCTGGACTGCTCCAATAATAAGCTGACAGCACTTCCCCTGCGGACGCTGGGGCAGCTGGAAAAGCTGAACTGCAACAATAACCAGCTGACCACGCTGGATTGCTCTGCCAATACATTGCTGAAGGAACTCAGCTGTGCATCGAACCAGCTGACGGCGTTGGAACTCTCCAAATTGACGGAACTGACGAAACTGGCGTGCGAGGGCAATCAGCTGACTGTGCTGGAACTGGGCACACTGACACAGTTGCAAACGCTGGACTGCTCCGGCAACCAGCTGACCACACTGGACGTTTCGGCACAGAAACAGCTGGAAACACTGCGGTGCATGGAGAATCATCTGATCGCACTGGACGTGACCGGCTTGTCGAAATTACAGCAGGTGGAAGTGATCGACAACACCCGAAGCATACCGTTCAATGCCATGGGACAGGTAGATCTGTCTGCCCTTGCAGACGGTTTTCAGCCGTCAAAGGTGCAGCCGGATATGTGGCAGAATGCCACCTGTACGGAGAATGTGCTGACAGTGAACGACCGTTCGCAGGAGATACGCTATGCGTACCAGATCGATGCCGGTGATGCCAGCCGGACGGTATCGTTCACATGGATTCCCACAGTCATGGAAGAAGATGCCATTGTCATTGATACAGAGCATTTTCCGGACGATGTGCTTCGTTCCTACGTGCTGCAATCTCTGGATAAAGACGGGGACGGCATGCTGCAAATTTCCGAGCAGAAAGCGGTGACACAGCTGGACATTTCGGATCGCGGCATTGCCGATCTGACGGGGCTTTCTTACTTCCCGAATCTGGTGCAGCTGAACTGTGCAGGGAATTCGATCTCCGATCTGTCTGGGGTTTCCGAGAAATTGGAGGTGCTGGACTGTTGCAATACCGCACTGCGGGAGCTGAACCTGACGGACTTCTATCGGCTGACAGAGCTGCATTGCCGCGGCTTGCATCTGCAAAGCCTGAACGTCAATGTTCTGCCGGAACTGCAATTGCTGGACTGCGGGGAGAACGAGCTGACTTCTCTGTATCTGTCCAATCTACAGCTGGAAAAGCTGATTTGTGACAACAACCAGCTGACAACCTTGGATCTGTCCCGCTGTACGGCACTGAAGGAAGTGGACTGCCGCAAGAATCAGCTGACAGGCTTCACGTGGGGAACGGTTTCACTGCGGGTGTTGAACTGTGCGGAAAATCAGCTGAATTCTCTGAACATCAACAATCAGCAGGCTCTGGAAGAACTGGATTGCAGCGGCAACCAACTGGGCTGGCTGATGCTGACCAATCTGCATCAGCTGGATATGCTTTACGCCGGCAGCAATCCGCTGCTGGCACTGAGCCTGTCGGAGCAGGCACCGATGACCGTCTGCGATCTGCAAAATTGTGTGGTTCAGAAAAAGCCGTCCTGCAACGGAAAAGATCTGTATCTGGAACCGACGCAGTGGAGCGGGTTCCGGTTAGACCTTGTACAGACGTGGAACAATGCCGAATGCAGCGGCACAAAGGTTTATATAACAGATCCGCTGCAAAATATCACTTATACTTATAACACAGGAAATCCCAATGTGACTGCATCTTTCACTGTGCAGCTGCAAGACATTTCCATGAACATCGTCGATGTGACGCTGGAAAATGAGAAGGATATTTTCTACACCGGTGAACCGCTGACACCGGACGTGATCGTAGTTGCAGGAGGCAACGAGCTGAAACAGGGCACGGATTACACGCTTTCCTATGAGAACAATCTCAACGCCGGCAGAGGAACGATTCTGGTCAGCGGGGCAGAGGGCTCTCTCTGGTCGGGCAGCGTATCGCTGGAATTTGTCATTGAAAAAGCGGTGCCCAAGGTGTCTGTGATATGGGACGATTCCGTGGAATATACTGAAGGTGATGACGTGCCGCCGATACGGCTGGACACTGCCAATACCGAGGGTATTCTGATGTGGACGGCAGACACACCGAGCACTTTCAAAGCCGGCAGAAACCAGCTGCAATGGAAGTTCGTTCCCGCGGACAGTTCCAACTATGAAACCGCGATCGGCACCATTGTCGTTTCTGTCAAGGAAAAGCCGGTCACAACAACGGAAACCACAACGACGACTACGACAACAACAACCACCACAACAACGGAAACCACCACCGAAACTACTACCACAGAAACGACCACCACAGAAACCACTGCGACTACCACAGAAACAACCACCGAAACAACGACGGAAATGACAACCACCACCGCAGAAACGACTGTAACTACTACCACTACTACCACAGAAACGACTACCTCGCTGACGACTACGGAAAGCACCACTGCGAAAACTACGGAGTCGACTACGGCAACGACAACCACCGATGAAACGTTTACGAAAAAGCCGATCACCACGACAACGACTATGACGACTACCATCGAGGAAACGTTCACCAAGAAGCCGGTTACGACTACCACGACTGCGACAACTACCACGGAAGAAACATTCACCAAAAAGACAACGACTACCACGACAACAACAACGACGACTACTACCACCACAACAACCACTACGACTTCTGCCACAACGACAACGACAACTACAACGACGACTACTACCACAACCACGACAGAAACCACGACTACGACGACCACCACAACTACGACTTTTACAACCACGGAAGAAACAACCACCACGACCACCACAACAACTACTACAACAGAAACAACCACGACAACTACAACAGAGAGCAGTACCACGGAAACCACCGAAAGCACCGCAACGTCTACGATCCCCATTCTGACGACGGAAACAACGACGACTGCGGAAACCACGTCGGAAACCAGTACTGCCACCAGTTCCGGAACTACCACCAACACCACCGCAGCCACCACCACAACTGCCACTGCGACGACGACCAAGCCAATTATTTTGCCGCGTACCCGTGGTGATGCCAACATGGACGGCGAGGTGGACTCGCAGGACGTTTTCGAACTGCTGCTGTATATTGCGAGAACAGCTGTGGGCGAAAAGGACGTGGTTTTCCACGAGGATCCGACCGTCAACCGCTGGCTGATCCTGATGATGGACATCAACAATGACAATAAACTGGATTCGCAGGATCTCTACTATTTGCTGCTGTACATCGCAATGCGTGGAGCCGGAATCAAGGCAACATGGAGCGACGTTCTGAAAAACTGACAGAAGCATTGCCATAGAAAAGCGATAGGCAATACTGCACAAAGATTGTGCGACAGAATGTATTCACGAGCATTTTTGTGAAATATGACGGAAAATTTGCAGGCAGATGGCGTGTAAAGTCGTCAGACGTTCTTTGTGCGGTATTGCCGATATAAAAAATCCGCCTGAAGTGCTTTCTTCAGGCGGATTTTTGTTGTTTCATGTTGTTTTAATAAGCGGCGGCTGTGGTACCAGTTTCAGATGCCGGTTCTGTAGAACCGCTGTCCGGCGTGGCAGCCCCATTTGTCAGGGTGATGATAAAGCCGCTGCTGTTGTCACCGGAAACGGTGTAGACCGCATTTTCCGGCAGGGAAACTGTTGTGGTGCCGCTGGCATCTGCGGGCACGTAGTAGATCGTGTAAGATTGTACGCCGTCAGAATATGCCAGCCCGCCGGATTCCATGGTGTAATTCCGGAGATAGTCCAGGTATTCCTCCAGACAGAAGTTGTTTTCGTGCATGATCGCCGCGTGGATCTTGCCCACATACCGGAAGTGGTGCGGGGCGTAGGGTGTGCCGGTGGTTTCTGTCTTGTCGCTGGGATACCGCAGAATGAAGCCGTATTCCCACGAGTTCGTCACCATCCACTCATTGCGTTTGGTGATGTAGGGAACAACTTCGCCGGTGCTGGTAATCAGACCAATGTCAAAGCCGTAGCCGCTGCTGCGGTCAGGGAGAACATTGGTATAAATGGAGGTGCTGCTCAGCGTGGTGTCCAGCGTGCTGTAAACCTGTAGATTGGCATAGCCGTTTGCAGCGGCGTATGCATCGAACAGACTGCATAGCGGCTCCGCGATTTCCGATTGCATTTGCAGGGAAGTATCTCTGGGCTTGACGTTGGTGTCCGTCACAGCAGAAAAGTCTGTCCATGCCTGTGCACCGGCATAGGGATGTGCGGCATCTACCAGAATCAGAGAGCCGTTTGCCTTATCGGCTGCGGTCAGCTGTAGTACCGTTCCGCTGGGTTGTGTTGCTTCGGTGGTATCAGCGTTTTCCTCTCCTGCGGAAGGAGTGTCGGAGGCGGACGGCGTAGAAGCAAATCCGCCCACGCCCACAATATTTTCGGGAACATTCTGCAAGAAAACGCGGTAAAATGCGTCCAGTGCGAAGATCCCGACAATCAGGAGCACCAACGCAAGGAGAAAGCCGGCGGGACTCATGTGTCTTTGTTTCCGTTTGCTCATAGCGTGGAACCAGCCTCCTTTCCTGTGAAAGCTGCTGTTTCGGTTATGCTGCCGGCACAGCAGTATCGGTGAATGTGCCTGTAGGGTCCACGGCAGAACCGTTTTCATCGGTTTCCACTGGGCTTAGGTCTGTCGGCATAGGATAGCCGTTGTGGATTAGACCATAGATCGCAAAGGTATCGAATACGGCTCTCCAATAAGTGGGAGCTTTGGCGGTGACAGCGATAAAATGCTTGCCCTCGGTGTCAGTGGCGTAGCTGACCAGACAGTTGCCTGCCTCGTCGGTGTAGCCAGTCTTTCCGGCATCAATGGAAATGCCGGTGACTTCGTTGCCGTACATGCGGCTGTACATGGTGCTCTCCAGCAGAATGCCTTCCGGGTGCTGCTCTGTGGCAGTAGTGGTGTACTGATAAGTGCCCAGAATTTCGCGGCAGGTATCATTTTCCATGACCGCAGACATCAGCATGGCAATATCCGTGGCAGTGCTGTAGTGGTTGGGGTCGTAAAGTCCGCTGGCGTTGGTGAAGTGGGTATTTTTCAGCCCCAGCTCTTCCACCTTTTCGTTCATCAGCTTGACAAATTCGTCCTCAGAGCCGCAGAGATAAATGGCGATCGCAGTGGTAGCATCTGCACCGGAGGGCAATGCGATCCCGTACATCAGATCTTTCAGGGAAACGGTTTCGCCCTCCTCAAAGCCGGCACGGGAAGCGTCTGCTTCGATCAGCGGGGCAATGATGTCGTAAGTCATGGTAAATGTATCGTCCATGTTTTCAATATGTTCCGCCGCCACCAAAAGCGTCATGATCTTTGTCATCGATGCCGGATAAATGCGTGCGTCCGGATCCCGCTGTGCCAGAACGGTGTTGTTTTCCACGTCCAGCAGCACAGCATGTTCGCTGGAGATATTCGAAGCGGTCAGTTCTGTGAGGTTGTCTGCCGGTGTGGGATATGTCAGCAGGGCAGGCGGTTCGGTGGGAGCCTCTGTGGGGGCTTCCGTCTGTGTAGCGACCGGAGCCTGTGCATTTGCCGCCGGAGAAAGCTGCTGTTCCACTTTCGGCTTGCCGGTCTGTGTCAGAAGTACGATGATAAATACTACCACGATAAATCCGCAAAGGACACCTATCATGGTATTGATCCAGAGTTTTGTATTGTGGGGATTTTTCTTTCTGCGAACTTTCATTGCTGCACCTCATACCAAAATTCGATCTTTTCAGGGCGTGTCCTTGTCCAAACACAGAAACACGTCCGCAGATTTTGTGCGGCAGTTCTACGGCAAGGAAGCAGAAAACCTGTTTTTTGTCGGACTGCCTTTACAATTATAATCCATTTTTACCGTTTTGTCAATGGATTTAGAGGATTCTTCATGGAAATCTGCAACATCGCCCCGCAGGCTTGACTGAGGGCAGCAATTTTCTAGTGCAGCCATGTCGAAACCGTCCGGCGGAATTCGCTCGTTGC
>ENA-OWPL01001087-OWPL01001087.1-human-gut-metagenome-genome-assembly--contig:-NODE-1087-length-16729-cov-17.655152_pt1 | contig 16729 bp, 9 predicted proteins | sample MGYA00248263_ERZ651844 | MGnify/ENA primary metagenome ERZ651844 (study PRJEB26924, sample SAMEA4378256) | human gut metagenome | biome: human gut; feature: human-associated habitat; material: faeces...
TGAGACTATCGAGATTGACAAGAACGATTTTTCTTTCGTTATGAACGGCAAGCATGTCTATTTCGATTATGCTTATATCACCATCCACGGACAGCCTGGTGAGAATGGTGTGATGCAGGGCTACTTCGACCTCATCCATCTGCCATACTCTACAAGCGGTGTTCTGGTAGAGGCAATGACTTTTGATAAGTATGTGCTCAATAATTATCTGCGCGGTTTCGGTATAAACGTAGCAGACAGTATCTTGCTCCGTCGCGGTGAAGCTTATGATGAAGAAGAGATTGCCAAGCGTATCGGTATGCCTTGTTTCGTAAAGCCTGCTGCTGACGGCAGTAGCTTTGGTGTGAGCAAGGTGAAGAATGCTGACCAGCTGGCTCCAGCCCTCCGTGTGGCTTTCATGGAGAGCAATGAGGTAATGATTGAGGGCTTCCTTGATGGAACAGAGATTTCACAGGGCATCTACAAGACAGCCGAGAAGACTGTTGTTCTGCCAGCTACCGAAGTGGTGACCACCAACGAATTCTTCGATTACGATGCCAAGTATAATGGTCAGGTACAGGAAATCACTCCAGCCCGTCTCTCTCCAGAGACTGCAGAAGAGGTTGCCAAGACCACATCACGCATCTACGACATTCTTCATGCCAACGGTATCATCCGTATCGACTATATCATCTCTAAGGATAAGGATGGTAAAGACAAGGTGAACATGCTGGAGATCAATACCACTCCAGGTATGACCGTTACCAGCTTCATCCCTCAGCAGGTTCGTGCAGCAGGTCTTGATATCAAGGATGTGCTCAGCGAAATTGTGGAGAATCAGTTCTAGAATAACAAACTCATATATGGTTCTGCGATTTTTTCGCAGAGCCATATATATTAATAGGTATATATTATGAATATCCCTCAAGAATTTGATACCATCCGTCCTTGGGAGCCTGAAGATCTCCCAGAGGTATTCGACCGTTTGCTTTCAAACGATCAGTTTAAACAAGTGCTTGCCTATCTCTATCCACAAGTACCTTTCGAGATGATTGCCCAGAAGTTGAAGGCATGTAAGACCAATCTGGATTTCCAGCTGGCTTTTGCTTACGATTTTGTTCATGGCATTCTGAAGAAGGCAGCAACAGGCTGCGAGATGGATTGTACATCGCTCGATAATACCCGTAATTATACTTTCATCAGTAATCACCGTGATATCGTGCTCGATTCAGCCATCCTCGATGTCCTTCTTATCGATAACGGTTTTAAGACCACCTGTGAGATAGCCATCGGTGATAATCTCCTTTCTCTTCCTTGGGTCAAGGACCTGGTACGTGTCAACAAGGCGTTTATCGTAGAGCGTGCCCTGAGCATGCGCCAGATGCTGATGTCGAGCAAGCGTCTCTCTGACTATATGCATTTCGCCATCAAGGAGAAGAACGAGAACATCTGGATAGCCCAGCGCGAGGGTAGGGCCAAGGACAGTAATGACCGCACCCAGAAGAGTATTCTGCAGATGATGTCGATGGGCGGTGAGGGCAGCATTATCGACCGCCTGAAACAACTTCATCTCGTACCGCTCTCTATCAGTTACGAATATGATCCATGCGATTTCCTGAAGGCAAAGGAGTTCCAGCAGAAGCGCGATAATGCCGATTGGAAGAAGGGACCTATGGATGACCTGGTAAGCATGCAGACCGGTATCTTCGGTTATAAGGGTCATGTGCATTATCATGCAGCCCCATGTCTTGATGATTATCTGGACAGTCTTGATCCTGATATGCCTAAGCAGGATCTATATAATAAGGTAGCCGCCTACATGGATGAGCAGATATTCAAGAACTACCGCCTCTATCCGGGCAACTATGTGGCTCTTGATTTGCTTGAAAACTCAACTGCTCATCAGGCTGAATATACTGCCGAAGATAAGGCAAAATTTGAAAAATATATGGCTGGTCAGCTTGCGAAAATTGACCTTCCAAATAAGGATGAAGCTTACTTGAGAGAGAGAATTCTCGAGATGTATGCCAATCCAGTACGTAATTACCTTGCTGCTCAATAGCGGCAAGGTAATACTTTTTTGCTCCGAGTTAACAAAACATACATATATAATAAGTGTAAGGAAAACACAGAATTTTAATAAATCTTTAGTGTTTGTCGGGATTTATTAAAAAAAATAACTAAAATCAAAATAATACTTAAAATCAGCAAAATAGTATCAGCTTTTTTCGTAAAAGAAATGTAACTTTGCAATCGAAAATCTGTTTGCCACTTATACTTCCATAAAAAATGACTTCAGATTGGTGATGAAATGAAACAATAATAAACAACATAAACAATAACCATTATGAAATTAAATTCAACTTAACCTGTTTGTTTCCTTCGTATCTGATAGATATGTCGGGAACTAAAAGAATGACTATTTTTGATAGTCAGAGTCAACAAACGTTTAATTCTATTCAACCTAGAAAGTACTAAAGTATGAATTTGAACTTAAAAAAATCAATGCTGCTTGTGGGAGCGTTAGCATCGTTAGGCTTGAGTTATACAACTGAAGCATGGGCGGCATCTCCTAGTCAGAGCGTAAATGCTGTACAGCAGGCAAAGAAAGTAACCGGTAATGTGAGCGATGCTGAAGGTCCTATTATCGGTGCAAGTGTAGTAGAAAAGGGCAACCCTGGTAATGGTACAGTTACAGATCTTGATGGTAACTTTACCTTGAACGTAAAGCCGGGCGCTACTATTGTAATTACCTATATCGGTTACCAGAAACAGGAAATTGCTGTAGGTAACCAGTCTAGTCTCAAAATCACAATGAAGACTGACGACAAGACTCTTGATGAGGTTGTTGTCGTAGGTTATGGTGTTCAGAAGAAAAAGCTCGTTACCGGTTCTACTATTGAGGTAAAGGGTGATGATATTCAGAAGATGAATACCACACAGGCTTTGGGCGCATTACAGAGCATGAGTCCTGGTGTGCAAATTATGTCAAACTCAGGTAAACCTGGTGATGGCTTTAACATTAATATCCGTGGTGCTGGTACAAACGCTAGCACAACACCACTTTATGTAATTGATGGTGTAGCAGGTGGTGATATTAATTCTATAAATCCTGCTGATATTGAGCGTATTGATGTTTTGAAAGATGCAGCTTCTGCTGCTATTTATGGTGCTCGTGCTGCTAATGGTGTTATCCTTGTAACAACTAAGCAGGGTAAAGAGGGTAAAATTCAGATTTCTTATGATGGCAATATAGGTTGGCAAAATGTATATAAGATGGCAACTCCATTGTCCGCAAAGGAATATATGATAGCTGAAGATATGATGCGTTTCAACCAGGGTCTTCCTACTTATAATTGGTCAGAATTTATAGATGCTGATTTGCTGGAAGCTTATAAGAATGGAACAAATCCTGGTACTAATTGGTTGGAGTTGCTCCGTAATAAGAATGCGATTACTACAAGTCATGCTTTGAATGTGGCAGGTGGTAATGATCGTAGTAAGTTTAGTATGGGTGCTGGCTATCAGTTGCAAGAAGGTACTTTTGGTAATCCTGCTCCTTCTAATTATCGCCGATTCACTTTCCGTATTAATTCTGAGCATGTTGTGCTCCGTGGAAGTGATAAACGTGATATTATCAAGATAGGTGAAAATGTATATTTCCAGCACGCCCAGCAGAAGGGTATTAAGAATGGTGATCAGTATGGAAATAACATATCTACAGCGTTGCGTGCAAATCCTTTGGTGCCAGTTCGTAATGCTGCAGGTGAGTATTTCTCTTATGATGATATGATTGCTTCTGGCTCGGCTTCTAACGGTTGGTTTAAATATAATCAGTACACCAGTAACCCTCAAGCTTTGTTGTCTTATACGGATGGCGCAAATAATAAGAGCCGTAACTTCAATTTGAGTGCTGTTGGTTATGTTGAGGTTTCACCAATTGCAGGATTAAAGTATCGTGGCCAAATTTCTTATAAAGCTTATGCGTCTTCATGGAAAGGACTGACTCAGTCTTATCATATTAATGATTCTTCTGACGGACAAAATACTGATGCGTATTTGTCTCAGAATCAGACTATTGGTTGGGATTATTCTACAACAAATACCTTGAATTATATCTTTAAGACCAAAGATCATCATTTTGATGTTCTTGCAGGTATGGAATATTCACGCCAAGGTAATGATATGGGTGACTATATGCAAGCTAGCGCTAGTGGATATCTTTTCGAGGGTGAAGGCTTGAAGTATGGTTACTTGACTAACTTTACTGGTCGCACCAGTGCTACAGTTTCTGGTAGACCGGCAAGTAATGATCACTCTTTACTTTCTTATTTTGGTCGTATTAACTACGATTATAATGAAAAGTATATGTTGAGCTTGATTATGCGTGCCGATGGTTCTTCTAACTTTGCAAAAGGACATCAGTGGGGCTATTTCCCTTCTGTATCTGCAGGTTGGGTTATCTCTAATGAGAAGTTCTTGGAATCAACAACAAACTGGCTTGATTATTTGAAACTCCGCGCATCTTGGGGACAGAATGGTAATGAGAATATAGGTCAGTTTATGTATTCGGGTACATTCGCATTTGGTGCAAATGGTCTTTATTCGTTCAACCAAGATAAGGAGTCTGGAACACAGGGTGGTTATCCTGCTCGTCTGGCCAATCCAAATGTGACATGGGAAACCTCTGAGCAAACTAATATTGGTTTGGATGCTCGCTTCTTGAGAGGTCGACTTGGCTTTACTTTTGATTGGTATAACAAGAAGACAAAGGATTTGTTGCTTTACACACCATTATCTCCAGAGAATGGTTTTGATGGATGGTATGCTAATGCTGGTACAGTGGAAAATAAGGGTATAGAGTTGGCACTTACTTGGAATGACAAGATTGGCAAGGACTTCACTTATTCTGTAAATTGGAATATGGCATACAATAAGAACAATGTTACAGAAGTAAAGAACTCTAACCATTATATAACAGGTAAGGAAAAGGTTCTTTCAGAGGGTACATCTTACATCTCACGTATGGAAGAAGGTCATCCTATTGGATATTTCTATGGCTATAAGACTGCGGGTATTATGCAAAATCAGGCAGACGTACAAGCTTACTTGGATAAGAATTGTGGCGGTAATGCCGGGAATTCTTTGCAGAAGAGTTCCATTAAACCTGGTGATGTGATGTTCGTTGATACAAATGGTGATGGTAAAATCACTGAGGCTGATAAATGTCAGATTGGTGATCCTCATCCAGATGTTACCATGGGCTTTGGCTTTAGCATTGGCTATAAGGGCTTTGATTTGGGTACAACCTTCTACGCAGCTCTTGGTCAGCAGGTGGCACAGTCTTATCGTCGTTTCGGAGATGGAAGTGTAGATAACTTTACAACTACTGAGTTCTATAAGTATTGGAATGGTGAAGGTACAAGTAACACAATGCCAATTTTGACAGTTGGTAACTATGGCTCTAACTTCTTAAACTTGTCAGATCTGTACATTCATAATGCTGGCTATTTGCGTCTTCAGAACCTTACTGTAGGTTATGATTTCACAAAGGTTTGGAAGAATAGCCCATTCCAGCAACTTCGTTTGTATTTTGCCGCACAGAATCTGTTCACTATAACTGGCTACGATGGTATGGATCCAGAAAATGGTCTTGCACTCGATAGTAGTTATCCTTGGCAGATTGGTATTGATGTAGGTAATTTCCCAACTCCACGTACTTTTATGGTAGGTGTAAATGTAAAATTCTAAAAAGAAAGATTTATGAAATCAATAAGATATATTTTGGGTGCAGCTATAGCAACAATGGCTTTTGCCTCTTGTACGCTTGATGCTGTGAATTATACAGAGAAGAGTACGGAGAATTATCCTACTACTTCTGGTGATGCCCAGCAGGCTTTGGCTGGTGTATATCAAAACTTGAATAAAGTAAACGAGGCTCCTCAGTATTCGTTTTTGTATGCTGCTCAACTTGCAAGTGATGATTGTCTTGGCGGTGGCGGTACCAATGACCCATTGATGCAGTCATTTGATATGTTGACAAATGCAGGTACCGATATGACTTGGGGGTTCTATAAGACTCGCTACGAAGGTATCAATCGTGCCAATGCACTTATTGATGCTTTGGAGAATATTCAAGTCGCAAATGCGGAAAACAAGGCTCAGTGGCTGGGTGAGGCGAAGTTCTTGCGTGCCTTCTATTATTATGAGTTGGCTTCTATGTATGGAAGAATTCGTATGATTACATCTTCTACTCCTTCATCTGATGTTCCACAGGCTACGGCTGCAGAGGAATGGGGACAGATTTTGATGGACTTGCGTGATGCTGCAACCACTATGCCTGCTGTAAGGAAGACTGATGGACACGTGGATAAGTACACCGCTGAGGCAATGCTGGGTCGTGCATGGCTTTTCTATACAGGTATGTATGGTAATGGTGATGATATTGCAAGTTTGGTAAGTACTACTTATAATCCATTGCAAGAAGTTGCTTTACCTGATGGCTCAACTCTTACAAAGGCTGATGTAATTAATGCCATTGATGATTGTGTTACAAATTCTGGTTATTCTTTGGTTGATGATTTCCGCACCTTATGGGCTTATACCAATAGATATACCGTGGAGGATTACGACTATACTAAGGGCAAAGATTTGAAATGGGTTGAGAATGACAATCAGATTAATCCTGAGTCAATGTTCGCCATCCATTTCAACAAGCGAGCTTCTTGGAGCACGACAATTGGCTATTCTAATGGTTATGCTTTGCACTTTGGTGTGCGTGGTCAGTCTGGCACTTATGCTTGTTTCCCATTTGGTTCAGGTTGGGGCGCAGGTCCAATTGCTCCTAATTTGGTTTCTGATTGGAATGCGGAAGAGCAAGCTGTAAATGGTAAGGACGTTCGTCGCGATGCTACGATCGCAGATCTTTCTGCTTACTCATCTTATGTTTATGGTGGCGATAATAATGTACAGGAAACAGCTTTGCATAGCAAGAAATGGTCTCCTATTACTGCCAAAAATGATGGTAGCTTGAAAGATAAGGATGGCAAGATTGTTGATGTTCCTTGCTTTGAGGAATTAATGTATGGCAATACTGGTGGTGAATCTGGTGGCTATGGCTCTAACTTACAGTTGGATAATATCCATGATTTAGTTTTGATTCGTTTTGCGGATGTCTTGTTAATGCAAAGTGAGTTGAAGGAAGATGTTGCGGGTATGAACCTTGTGCATAAGCGTGCTACTGGTGTGGATAATTATTATGGTTCTTATAAGTTGGAAGACTTGCAGAATGAACGCCGCTGGGAATTTGCAGGCGAAGGTATTCGTTGGAATGATATTCGTCGTTGGCACATAGCTGCCTCTTGCTTGGCAAAACAGCAAAATGTCGATATTTATTATCTTGGTCAGCCTACTAAAAACTATCCACAGGTAGGTGGTTATGTGGCTCGATACAATGCTACAGCTGGTTTCTTTAAGATTCCTGAACAGGCAATAGACTTGGCTAGTGGAATTCTTACACAGAACCCTGGCTGGCAAGATAATGAAGGTCAATATACAGGATGGGTAAATAGTAATAATTAATTTATCCCTTTTGGAAATTACAATTAAAAAAGAAAGAGTATGAAAAAGATATTTTTATTGTCTATCGTCATGTTGGGGCTGTTCGCTGCTTGCGATCCATCCAAAGATGATATAGGTGCACCTGGCTCTAATGTCACAGCAGAACAGCTTATTGAAGGCTTTAGTTATACTCAATATGCAGATGAGGCATGTACTCAAGCTCAGACTGATGGTAACTATTTTAAGTTTACGACAAGCCCATCTCGTCAGGTTGAGGTGTATCAAGTAAATGCTGAAGGCAATGAGACTAGTTTGGGTAGTGGTGTTAGTGGAACTTTTAAATTGTCTCCAAGTCGAGGAGGTAATCCTAATCAAACCATTCACATTCGTGCTTTCAATTTTGATGGCACTTATGTAGATGGCACAAAGGATGTCACAGTGTTTGTGCCTACAGAATTGTCACCAGAGATGAAACTCTTGTGCAGTGAAGATGGTTCCAAAACATGGAAGTGGAATATACATGCCAATAATGGCCGAGTTTGGGGAAATATGGGAAGTGATGGTAACTCTGATGGTAAAGACTTTGCTCTCAATGGTGGAGAATGGTGGGGTGTAACCAGTGAAGAGGAATTCATGAATCAGCTAAATCATACAGATGATGGCAAGGCTCATGGAGATGAAAGTATGGACGCTACCATGGTCTTTAATGAGGACGGAACTGTAGTTTGCTATAATGCTGAGGGTAAAGAAATTAGAAAGGGTAAATTCCAAGTTCAGAATTATGACCCTACTTACAGCAAGAGTAAGCACTTGGTTGGTACTTTGCATGTAGATCCAGGTTGCATCCTCTTCCCTTATGAGATTAACTCTGGTGGTAATATGCCTACTGATTTTGAAATTGCATATTTGAGCTCTGGTCGCTTAGTTCTTACATATCCAGATAAAGGAAAGTGGAACTTTGATGGATCTGGTTGGACAGAAGGTACATTCTGGCAATTCTGTAGCGAAACAGATGGCAAGGGTTGCTTGACAGATTATGATGAAGCTACATGGACTTGGGATACTGATAATGGCCCTTGGGGTAATTGTGGCTACAACAGCTTCTTGACAGGTGGTTATGCTAGCTTGACAGGTAATACTTGGTGGGTTGTGGACAAAGGCTTGCAAGAGCAGATTACGAAATACAAGTATGGTACTAATGATGTTGAAGACGCAACTATGACATTCTCTGCTAATGGTTCTATTACTAAGAGCACAGGTGGCAAGGGTACCTTTACTTTCGATGCAACTAAGACTAACGATTTAGGTGGTTGGAATGAAGGCAAGTCTTGGGGACGTTTGACAGTTACTGGCGATGGAATGTTGTTCCCTGTTCGTATCAATGCAGGTTCTGTAACCAATGAGTTTGATGTGGTTTACTTTGATGATGACCATCTGGTATTGACATATCCAAATTATGCTAAGGGAGCAGAAGGCGCAGAAGGTAGTTGGCAAGAGGGTACTTACTGGAGATTCAAGAAAGTAAAAACAACTACTTCTGGTGCAAAGATAAGATAATCGTTGTGATTATAATATAAATAAGGTTAGGCCTCGGCTGTAGTGATTACAGCCGGGGCTTTTCTTTTTGCCCTATACTGAAATATTATCCGAAATGTTTGGTATATTCAATTATTTGTCGTACATTTGCGGAATGGTTTAAATGTTGGCTGCTATGGCAAAAGATTCTATTATTTATAATCATGATGGGATGGAACTTCCTGTTGATGATTGGAAGCATGGAGAACACTCTTTCGTGGAGTTGACGCATGTGATTCAAAGTACTCATGATGCAGCACAAACTTGTGCCGTCAAAGCTATCAATCGTATGCAGACGATGCGCAATTGGCTCATCGGCTACTATATCGTGGAGTTTGAACAGCACGGCAAAGATCGTGCTGAGTATGGTTCGCAACTTCTAAAGAAATTGGAGGAACGGGTAAATCGAAAGGGATTAAATGTTACACTGTTTAAAAATGCTCGTAACTTTTATCTGCTTTATCCACAGATGGAGGATAATTTTGTCTTTTTGAATGTTCCATTATCTAATTGCAAGGGTATTCCAAAAAGTCCGACACTGTCGGACTTTTTGAGCACAAAACTTGAAAAGGAAAAAAGTCCGACAGTGTTAGACCAATTGAAAACTTCGGGTAAATTGATAATTGCTAAGTTGTCTTTCTCTCATATTGTGGAGATAATGGCTGTTGATGATTCTCTTGCTCGTTACTTCTATGAGCAGGAGTGTATCAAATGTACATGGTCTGTTCGTGAGTTACGTCGCCAGATAAGTACCAATCTCTATGTTCGTGCGGGCATTAGCAGTAATCCTGAAAAGATGTTGTCTCTTCCTGGTATGAAAGGGCATGATTCTAATGAATTGCAGATTCGAGAGCCTTTTACGTTTGAATTCTTGGGATTGAGGGCTCAAGAGGTCGTTACAGAACAGGATATAGAGGATGCTTTGATTACTCATTTGCAAGAATTTATCTTGGAGCTAGGTAAAGGCTTCTGTTTTGAGTCTCGTCAAAAACGTATAGTGATAGATGACGAGTATTATTATCCAGACTTGGTGTTTTATAACCGGTATCTTCACTGTAGCGTCATTCTGGAATTGAAAGATTCGGAGTTCTCGCATGAGAACCTCGGGCAGCTGAATGCTTATGTTTCTTATTATCGAGAAAATGAGATGCAGCCTGGGGACAATCCTCCAATTGGTATTTTGCTCTGTACGAGAAAGGGTAAGAAAATGGTGGAGTATGCCTTGGCTGGTATGGATAACCAATTGTTTGTTTCCACTTATATGCTTCAGTTGCCCGACAAGAAAACATTGGAGGATTTCTTGTTGAAGCAGTTAGATAAAAACAAGTAAGTATAACGATTAGGTTAGGCTTCGGCTGTAGTGATTACAGTCGGGGCTTTTCTTTTTGGATATCCTGAAATATTATCGGAAATGTTTGGCGGTTACGATAATTAGTCGTAACTTTGCAAGCGAATCAAAACAATTAAGGAGGTTTAGAAAATGGAAGAATTAAGAGATAGGTTTATACGCTTTGATTGGGCGATAAAACGACTGTTGCGTCAAAAGGCTAATTTTGGCGTTTTGGAGGGTTTCCTTACCGTATTTATAGGGGAACCAATCAAAATCGTAGATATACTGGAAAGCGAAGGTAACCAGCAGGCTGAAGATGACAAGTTCAATAGAGTTGATATCAAGGCAAAAAACAGCAAGGGCGATATCATTATAGTAGAAATTCAGAATACAAGTGAATTGTATTATCTTGAACGTGTACTCTATGGTGTGGCTAAGGCTATTACGGAACATATCAATCTTGGAAATACCTATAAGGAAGTGAAGAAGGTATATTCCATCAGTATCCTGTATTTTGATCTTGGCAAAGGCTCTGACTACATCTATGTAGGACAGAATAATTTTGTGGGCTTGCATACGAAAGATAATCTTATTATCAGCACAAAGGAGAAGGATACTATCGTAAGAAAATCTCCAGCCGAAATCTTCCCAACTTATATGTTGGTAAGAGTGAATGAGTTTAACAAGGTAGCTGTGTCACCAATTGAGGAATGGGTGGATTATCTGAAAAATGGCGTTATCAAACCAGATACCACAGCTCCAGGTTTGCAGGAGGCACGTGAGAAGTTGAGATATTATTCTATGTCGGATGCAGAACGTCATGCTTATGATGAGCATGTCAATGCCATCATGATTCAGAATGATGTCTTGGGGAATGCAAAGCTGGAAGGTCGTGCTGAAGGTCGTGCAGAAGGTCGTGCAGAAGGTCGTGCAGAAGAAAGAAAAGAAACCGCTAAACGATTACTTGCTATGGGACTTTCTCCACAACAAGTTGCAGATGGTACCATGCTCCCTCTAGAGGAAGTTGAAAAATTGGTAGATGAAATAAAAAATAAATAAGTCTAACCCCCGGCTGCCGTTTTGTAGTCGGGGCTTTTCTTTTTTTTGATATACTGAATGCTGTTCTTATTTATCTGTTTTAACCTGTTGTGAATTGGTAAAAAGCAGGCTGTTTAATACAGACAGTTAACTGGCAAACCACAGACAGCCTACTGGCGCTTTAGTTGCTAGTGGGCTGTTTGCCTAGAACTGCCATCCCAAATGGCTTTATTTCGTTTTTATACAAGGCTTACGTAGAAATACTCTTCACTCTTCACCTTTCGTTCGGAATCCCCTGTGTTTATCGGCATTCCGAGAGGTGAAGAGTATTCGGGCACTCTTCACCTACTCTTCACCACTCTTCACCTTTCTTCACCTCTTTGTTTCGGCGGATTTGCGTTTCTTCTTACGCTTCGATGCCTCGTGCCTAGGTGAAGAGTGGTGAAGAGTGGGTGAAGAGTCGCTGATAACTCTTCACCCCTTGAAACGCCCTGTTTATGGGCGTTTCAGGGCATAAGGTGAAGAGTGAAGAGTTTTTGGTCCTTCAGCCCGTACTTAAACCACATGCGAAAGTTCTGTAATTCACCCCCAAGTTGGGGGCGAAATAGAGAATGGGGGTTTTTCGTTTCATTGCGTTAGCAGGATTTGACTTTTATTGCTTTTCTTCTGTACTATCTTGTATAAATGCAGAAAAAATTTGGTGTTTACGAGTTTTTATTGTACTTTTGTATGTGAATAAAGAAACTTCTGATACAAGTCCATAAACCAATATGGAACTGTAAGTAAACAACGATGATAAACATTAAACCTAAGAGTATAATGAAGAAATTGATTTTATTGATGGTTATCGCTCTGATGACCGTTACGAGTATGGTAGTAATGGCAGGTTGTAAGTCTGCCGAAAAGGGAAATTGCCGTATCCATGGTACGATGGAATCGAACCGTTGGGATGGCAAGAAGATTTTCCTTGTGCCTATGTTCGGACTGCAGGATGCTGCCCATGTAGACTCTGTTGTCATCAAGGACGGCAAGTTTGAATTTGTTGCTGATACTACAGAGATGAAGGTGATTCGTGTAGATTATCACTATCGTGATGGTGTACAGGACTTGCTGGTTGTTTCCGAACCGGGCGACATCAAGGTTACGATTGGTGCCAACAGTATTTCCGGGGGAACTCCTCAGAACGATTCTCTCCGGGTATGGAAAGATCAGATTATGAAGTTTAACAGAGCCTACAACCAGCTTCGTATGCAGGCCCGTCAGGAAGGCTCTGACCAGTTGCTGATGACCAAGGGTAAGGAGATACAGAACCAGTTGAAGGAATATAACATCGCCTTCCTCAAGCGTCAGCCTGCTGGAGTGTTTAAGGATTTTCTTCAGAACATGTATCCTTCTGCCAAGTAGGTTGCCTGCTGTAGAAGATGTTGATAAAAATGGGTATCCGGACTAATCTATTGAGTACATGAAAAAGTTCATTTCTAGATATGGGAAAATGGCTCTGGTCGCATTATTCGGCTTATGCATCTTCCTTTTTTGGTATTGTGGTTATCCACAAGCCTTATGTTACCAAGAGCAGAACCAGCTCTTTCTCTGGTCTGCCGACTACTTTTGGCATGACCTGAGTGTGGCAGGTGGTTTGGCTGATTATATCAGCGAGTTCCTGGTACAGTTCTATTATGTTCCAGTTTTGGGTGCTGCCATTCTGGCTTTTCTCTTCGTGGCTTTCCTGTCGCTTACCTATCAGGTAATCAGGAGTTATACAGCCAAACCGTTGAAGTGGTATGGAATGCTCATAGCTCTTCTTCCTTCTATCCTGTTGCTGGAAGTGATGGGAGATATCGAAGTACTCCTGTCTTTTCCGGTAGCTCTGACCTTAGCCCTGCTGTCAACATGGTTGATGAATCTTGCTACCAGAAGATGGGGAGCAAGGATAGCGTGGGCAGATGTACTTCTGATACCCGTCATATTCTGGCTGATTGGAGGCGGGGCAACCTGGCTTTATGTCTTCCTCCGTGTGGCTTCTTTCCTGAAACAAGTAAAGAAAGGCAAACTCCCTTCCGTTTCGATTACCTATCTTTTGTCTATTCTCTATCTCCTGGCTATCCAGCTGATTTGCTATAGTACCCTTCTGGTTCAATATCCATTGATGTCTGTGATGACAGGTATCAACTATTATCGCGTGCCTATGCAGTATCCGGGTCAGAAATGGGGATATGACAAGGAACTCTATGCTTTGCTCAAGCTGAACGAACAGGTGCGTAACGGGAAGTGGGAAGATATCATCAATGATGCGCAGGAGAATCAGGTACAGGTGTTCTATACCAGCAACTGCGTAAATCTTGCTCTTGCTCAGACCCGTCAGCTTGCCGACCGCATGTTTTCTTTCTATCAGAGTGGGGAAGATGCCTTGCTGGCTCCCCGTACCCGCGATAACATGTCGATGTATCCTACGATGGAAGCCTTTTGGCGTCTGGGTCTTGTGAACTCTTCTCTTCGCTATGCCAGCGATTTGCAGGCTTCCATCCTGAATGGAAAGATGAGTGGCAGATTGATGAAGCGCATTACCGAATGTCAGATTGTGAATGGCAAGTATGCCGTTGCACGTAAGAATATCGATCTCTTGAAACAGTCGCTCTTCTATCATGACTGGGCTGTGAAGATGGAAGCGATGCTGGGTAATGATACGGCTATCAGTCATGATCCTGATTTGGGAAGGGCTAGAAGAATGCGCTTCAAGACGGAAATGATTTATAGTTATGATGAGATTGACAAGATGATGGGACTGCTCTTCATCAACAATCCGGATAACAAAATGGCGCTCGACTACTTTATGGGGCAGATGCTCTTGAAGGGAGATATACAGGGATTTATGCGTTATGGCAGTTGGGTACAGCAATATGGAGGCTATATGCAGATGCCTGTGGGTTATCAGGATGCTGTAAAGTGCATACAGAATCAGGGTAATGTACCGGGTTCGCCATACGCAGAATACGTAAAACGAATGATGAGTAAACAGAAAGGAGGCGAAGAATGAAAAAGATGATTTATGCTTTCATCGCCGTATGGATGGGGATAACCGCATGTACTCCATCGGTTGAGAATCCTACCATGGTGAATCGTAAGCCTAGCATCTATCCAGACTATATTGGGGTGACCATTCCTGCTGGTATTGCTCCGATGAACTTCAATATCAAAGGTGATACCATAGATGTGGTGGATGTCGTGGCAAAAGGAAGTAAGGGCGGAGAACTGCATGTCTGTGGTGAATGGGCTGACTTCGATGTGGAAGACTGGCATCAGCTTACTGAGCAGAACGTCGGTGGCAGCATCTCTTTTACCGTCTGTACCCGTAAGGATGGCAAGTGGAAGCAATATCAGGATTTCCAGATGATGGTGAGTCCTTATCGGTTGGATGATTACGGTTTGACCTATCGCCGTATCGCTCCCGGCTACGAAGTGGGTGGCAACATCGGCATCTATCAGCGCGATATCCATACCTTTGATGAAACGGCTATCATGACAGAAACCGCCTTGCCGGGCAGATGTTTCAATTGCCATACTGCCAATCGTACTGATGCCCGACAACTGACCTGCCAGATACGTGGTGAGGGTGGAGGTACCCTGATTATGAAGGATGGCAAGCAGCAATGGATAGATACCAAGACCGATTCTACCAAGGCTGCCGGAAGCTATGCCTACTGGCATCCGGAAGGCAATTATGTGGCTTATGCTGCCAATGCCGTTCACCAGTGTTTCTTCGTGGGAACTTACAAGCCGATAGAAGTTTATCACGACTTCAGTAATATCGTGGTACTGGATACGCGTAACAATCAGCTGGTAACAGACCAGAAACTGATGACTCCCGATTGGCTGGAGATATTCCCTGCTTTCAGTGCAGATGGCAATACCTTATATTATAGTACTTCGAAAGCTTGCCGTGTACCGGCTGAGTATCTGAAAGTGAAGTGCTCGCTGGTAAGTATTCCTTTCGATGCCAAAACGGGGAAGTTTGGAGAAAAAGTGGATACGCTGCTGAATGGTCCGAAGACGAATATGAGTTACGTCTTGGCTCGTCCGTCGTATGATGGAAAATGGCTGATGTATACACAGTGCAGCAGAAGCAATTTCCCTATCGTGCAACCAGATGCTGATCTGTGGATGATGAACCTGAAGACCCGGCAGACTTATCCGCTGACAGCGGTGAACAGTAAGATGAGCGAAAGCTATCATAACTGGAGCAGCAACTCGCATTGGTTTGTCTTCGTCAGCAAGCGTGGTAACGGAAACTATACCCGTCTCTACATCTCGAGTATCGATGATAAGGGTAAGGCAACCAAACCTTTCCTTCTACCGCAGCGCAATCCGTGGAAATATTATCATGGGCTGTTTGATGCCTATAATGTACCGGATTTCACAAAGACTAAGGTGGAACTGGATATAAAGGAAACCCGCAATCAGATCTTTTCGGATAATCGTCCGAAAGTGACTGTGAGAGAATAAACGAATAAAAATTTAGATTGGAGAATCATGAAGAATTTGATGATAAAAACTTGGAAACCGCTGCTGTCGCTGCTCTTCGGTGTGGCGGTCGTGATATTCTGGGCAGTGCCATACGTAGGTGGACTCTGCTTTCAGGAACAGTATCAGATGTTTCTCTTTGATACCGGCTATTTCCTGGAGCGCATTGTGCTGCCGGGAGGATTGGCTGACTATATCAGTGAGTTTCTGGTACAGTTCTATTATATGCCTGTATTGGGCGGTGCCATCATCGCTTTGCTCTTGATGGGCATTCAGGCTGCCGTATGGGGACTGATGAAACAATATGGAGCAAGGCATGATTTCCCGGGTTATCTCCTGAGTTTCCTTCCAAGTATCGCCTTATGGTGTGCCATGGGCGACCAGAATGTGTTGCTCTCTTTTGTAGTTGCACTTTTCGGAGCCTTAGTAATAGGATGGATTCATAATCGATTCCACAACCGGCTGGTAAAGGTGGTGTTCGAACTGGTTAGCACGGCATTGGTTTATTGGTTCCTGGGACCGGTGGTATTCGTTTATGTAGTCCTGATGATAGGCGATACGCTGAAGAATGCCAAGCAGAAGGGAAATGTTTTTTCCGGAATAGGCTATTCTGCCGTCATTCTTATCCTTACTATCGCCTGGATATTATTGACCACGCAGACTTTGCAATATCCTTTGTATCGCATCTTTGCCGGACTTAATTATTATCGCTATCCGGGTACCATATCT